>OLNR01000065.1_pt1 | contig 101222 bp, 89 predicted proteins | sample 1672231 | NCBI WGS metagenome assembly OLNR01 (sample SAMEA3136662, study PRJEB25190) | human gut metagenome
TGGGAACCTGCCATATCTGGCATGGAAAAAAGCGCATGACTGCGCATATCCTAAGCTACAGGCGTATCCGCCGATATTTAGCCTTGTCGCTTAAAGCGACTGAGGAGCATGTGACTTTAGTCATGTGAGATCCACTATCAATGAGGGTTACAATAAAGAATTGATGGAACAGTGCCAGATATTGAGGGAATATGCACAATATGTGGGAAAAGTAAGAAAATACAGGAAAGTGATGGAACTCGATGCAGCAGTAGAGCATGCAGTGGATGAATGCATCCGGGAAGGAATTCTGAAAGATTTTCTACAGAAGAATAGGGTGGAGGTGCTGAAGGTGAGTATATTTGAGTATGATCAAGAGGAAGAAGAGAAGAAACTCCGGAAGGCTGAGTTTGAGGCGGGGTATGATACTGGGGTGATGGACAAAGTGAAAGAAATTATTCAGTATATGTTAAAATCTGGCGAGCCGGTTGAAAAGATAGCGCGATATACAGGATATACGGTAGAAGAAGTGAAAGAAATAATAAAGACATCCCAGTGATGGGAATAAATGGAACTCCAGTGGGGGTAGTGACTTGTCATGAGCAGTCCTTCCCTGCAGGAGTTTTTTATTGTCTGGGTTTTCCGTACTTTGGTGTGGATAGGAAATAATAAACAAAAATTGCAAAGCATATTTTCTATAATTTCATGGCATCTATGCCGTCTATTTTCTTAATTCATTTCAGAAATCCATGCTTTTAAATCCAATTGAAAAGAAAAGCAGCAGGGGGTGATATGCACTTGAAATAAAAAAGAATGCAGGAGATGGGACTTGAACCCACACGATCTTGCGACCACAGGCACCTGAAGCCTGCGCGTCTGCCAATTCCGCCACTCCTGCATTTCATGTATCAGATGTCATTCACGACAACTGCCTAATTAGAATACATCATATGTTACGAAATGTCAACAGCTAAATTCAAAATATTTGCAAAATAAAATGCTAACTCAGGACATGCGCCATTTTTCTTCTCCTGCTTATTATAAAGCAGGGGGGTGTGACTTGGAATATAGGGGAATTGATGTTTCTTCCTGGCAGGGAGTAATCGACTGGAAAAAAGTGGCTGATCATGGAACTGAATTTGCAATTATACGCATCACGGAAGCCGGAAATGCTATAGACCGTTATTTTGAACGAAATTATGCCGGATGCATGGAATACAGAATTCCAACAGGTGTATATAAATTTTCTTATGCATTGTCAATCGACGAAGTACGAAGAGAAGCAGAAAAGGTAATTGAAGTTTTAAAGGGGCGGAAATTACAGTTCCCAGTATTTCTTGATCTGGAATACAGCAATCAGCGTAGACTGGGAACAGAAATGATCGCACGTCTGGCAGAAGCATTTCGAAGGATCATTGTAGATGCCGGATATCGGTTTGGAATCTATTGTAATCTGGATTGGTATCGTAATGTGATCAGTGAAGAACTCAAAAAATATGATTTCTGGATCGCACGATATCCGGTGGATGATAATGGTACATTAATTGAGAGATACCGGCCAGATATAGGCGTAGGATGGCAGTATACCAGCAAAGGACGGATTCCGGGAATCGAAGGATATGTAGACAGAGATGTTTTTTACAAAAACTATGTAGCAGAAGAACCTTCTGATAAAGAAAAGCTGAGTAAAGAACCCAAATTTGTAGGGAAAGTTACAGCGTTTGCGTTGAATGTACGTACCGGAGCCGGAACGGAATATCCGAATCTAAGAGAATATCCACTGTTGAAAAGAGATAATCTTATAGATGTATGTGATACACGTGAGGCTATCGATGGAACAAAGTGGTATTATGTGCGAATTGCCGGAAAATATTTTGGGTTTGTGGCGGCGAGATATATCAGATGTGAGATGACTCCCACCTCTGTAGGAGGCGAGCAACAAATCAGTATCAATGGTGGGAGTCAATCCCCCATCTGATATAGCCTCCGGCAGGATTGCAGAGATGCGCAGAAGAAGTATATCATGCATTGCATGACGCGCATCTCGCAGCAAGAATGCAGAGGCATTCTTGAAAGAAAGACAATAAAAAAATAATGCAGGAGATGGGACTTGAACCCACACGATCTTGCGACCACAGGCACCTGAAGCCTGCGCGTCTGCCAATTCCGCCACTCCTGCATTTCACTATAAATCAGTCAGTCTCGCTGACTGCCTAATTATCATACCTCATAGAAAAAGAAATGTCAACATAGAATTTGAAATTTTTTAAATTATATTTTCAACTTAGACAATTTGCCAAAACAAAGTTTTTTAGAACAACTTAATTATTTTTAGCACTTTAACCTGTTGAAAAAAGGAAACGCTTATGATACAATCTTGAAGATTTAGATAAAAACAGAAAGGGAGATTATATGAAAGCATTTCTGATATTAGAAGATGGCCATGTGTTCAAAGGAACCAGTATTGGTTCAACAAGAGAAGTCATTAGTGAGATCGTTTTTAACACATCCATGACCGGATATCTCGAAGTAATGACTGACCCATCGTATGCAGGACAGGCTGTCTGCATGACTTATCCTTTGATTGGAAATTACGGAATCTGTTATGAGGACCAGGAATCCAGGAAACCTTGGATCGATGGTTTTATTGTTCGTGAATTATCCCGTATCCCAAGTAACTTCAGAAGCGTGGATACGATTCAGCATTTTCTTGAAAAGCATGATATACCTGGTATTGCCGGTATTGATACTCGTGCTCTCACAAAAATTCTTCGTGAAAAAGGTACCATGAATGGTATGATCACAGTCAACGAAAATTATGATTTAGATGAAATAATCCCCCGTTTAAAAGCATATACAACTGGAAAAGTAGTTGAAAAAGTTACATGCAGTGAGAAGGAAGTACTGAAAGGAAACGGACCGAAGGTTGCTCTTATGGATTTTGGTGCAAAACGCAATATTGCACGTTCTCTGAATGAAAGAGGCTGTCAGGTAACGATTTATCCGGCACTTACATCTGCTGAAGAAATCCTTGCAGACCATCCGGATGGAATCATGCTCAGCAACGGACCTGGAGACCCGAAGGAATGCACTACTATTATAGAAGAAATCCGCAAACTTTATGCGTCAGATGTACCAATTTTTGCAATCTGCCTCGGACATCAGCTGATGGCACTTGCTACAGGCGGTGATACACATAAAATGAAATACGGACACAGAGGAGGCAATCATCCGGTTAAGGATCTTGCAACAGGACGTGTTTATATTTCATCTCAGAACCATGGATACGTGGTTGATGCGGAAACCCTTGAGAAAAAAGGTATTGCAAAACCTGCATTTGTCAATGTAAACGATGGTACAAACGAAGGAATGGCTTATGAAGGCAAAAACATCTTCACGGTACAGTTCCATCCGGAAGCCTGCCCTGGACCGCAGGACTCCAGCTACCTGTTTGACAGATTTATGGAAATGATGGGAGGAACAGATCATGCCGAGAAATAAAGATATACATAAAGTTCTTGTAATTGGATCCGGTCCGATTATCATCGGCCAGGCAGCAGAGTTTGACTACGCTGGTACACAGGCATGCCGTTCTCTGAAAGAAGAAGGCATGGAAGTTGTTCTTCTGAACTCCAACCCTGCTACGATCATGACAGACAAAGACATTGCAGATAAAGTTTATATTGAGCCTCTTACTGTAGAGGTTGTAGAGCAGCTGATCCTTAAAGAAAAACCGGACAGCGTACTGCCGACACTGGGTGGCCAGGCAGGTCTGAACCTTGCAATGGAACTGGAAGAAAAAGGTTTTCTTAAAGAACATAATGTGCGCCTGATCGGTACCACAGCAGAGACGATCAAGAAGGCTGAAGACCGTCAGGAATTCAAAGACACCATGGAAAAAATCGGTGAGCCGGTTGCTGCTTCTAAAGTCGTAACAACAGTAGAAGATGGTGTGGCTTTTACCAAAAAGATAGGATATCCGGTCGTTCTCCGTCCGGCTTACACACTTGGTGGAAGTGGCGGTGGTATCGCTAATAACGAATACGAACTGAGAGAAATCCTCGAGAATGGTCTCAGACTTTCCCGTGTAGGAGAAGTTCTTGTAGAACGTTGTATCGCGGGATGGAAAGAAATCGAATACGAAGTAATGCGTGACAGTGCAGGAAACTGTATTACTGTCTGCAACATGGAAAACATTGACCCGGTTGGTGTACATACAGGTGACTCTATCGTAGTTGCTCCGTCTCAGACACTGGGTGACAAAGAATATCAGATGCTTCGTACATCAGCACTGAATATCATCACAGAACTTGGTATCACAGGTGGATGTAACGTACAGTATGCGCTGCATCCGGAAAGCTTCGAATACTGTGTTATCGAAGTAAATCCTCGTGTAAGCCGTTCTTCTGCGCTGGCAAGTAAAGCTACCGGTTATCCGATTGCCAAAGTTGCAGCGAAGATTGCGCTTGGATATACACTGGATGAAATCCCGAATGCCATTACAGGAAAAACATATGCAAGTTTCGAGCCAATGCTTGACTATTGTGTAGTTAAAATTCCGAGACTTCCATTTGATAAATTCATCACTGCCAAGAGAACACTGACTACTCAGATGAAAGCTACCGGTGAGGTTATGAGTATCTGCCATAATTTCGAAGGTGCACTTATGAAAGCTATCCGTTCTCTGGAGCAGCATGTAGACAGCCTGATGTCCTATGACTTCACAGGCCTGGATGAGGATGAACTGATTGAAGAACTGGCAGTTGTAGATGACCGTCGTATCTGGAAGATTGCGGAGGCAATCCGAAGAGATATTTCCAAAGAATATATCCACAGAATAACAAAGATCGACAGATGGTTTATTGACAAGATTGCAATTCTGGTAGAGATGGAACAGGCTCTGAAAACACAGCCGCTTACAGAAGAACTTCTTCTTGAAGCAAAACGCATGGAATTCCCGGATTATGTGATCGCAAATCTTTGCGGAAGAACAGAAGCAGATATCAAAGCTCTCCGTCAGGGTTATAAGATCACAGCAGCTTACAAGATGGTAGACACCTGTGCAGCTGAGTTTGCTGCCGCAACACCATATTACTATTCTGTGTATGGCGGCCCGGATACAGAAAATGAAGCAGTTGCTGCCCATGATAAGAAAAAAGTTCTTGTTCTTGGTTCTGGACCGATCCGTATCGGACAGGGTATCGAATTTGACTTCTGTTCTGTACATTGTACATGGGCATTCAAAAAAGAAGGCTATGAGACAATTATTGTAAACAATAACCCGGAAACTGTCAGCACAGACTTTGATATTGCAGATAAGCTGTATTTCGAGCCATTGACACCGGAAGATGTGGAGAACATCGTAAATATTGAAAAACCGGACGGAGCAGTTGTGCAGTTCGGTGGACAGACTGCCATCAAGCTTACAGAAGCACTGATGAAGATGGGAGTCAAGATCCTTGGAACATCTGCAGAAGATGTTGATGCTGCAGAGGACCGTGAGCTCTTTGATGAGATCCTTGAAAAATGTGAGATCCCGAGACCGAAGGGACAGACTGTATTCACAGCAGAGGAAGCTAAAAAGGCTGCCAACGAGTTAGGATATCCGGTACTTGTTCGTCCTTCCTATGTTCTTGGTGGACAGGGCATGCGTATTGCAGTCAGTGACGAGGATGTAGAGGAATATATCGGAATCATCAATCAGATTGCACAGGAACATCCGATTCTGGTTGACAAATACCTGATGGGTAAAGAAATCGAAGTCGATGCAGTTTGTGATGGAGAGGATATCCTGATTCCTGGTATCATGGAGCATATTGAACGTGCTGGTATCCATTCCGGAGACAGTATTTCCGTATATCCGGCACAGACGATCAGCCAGAGAGCAAAAGATACAATTGCTGAGTATACACGTCGTCTTGCAAAAGCACTTCATGTAGTTGGTATGATTAATATTCAGTTTATTGTATGTGGCGAAGAAGTATATGTTATCGAAGTAAATCCGCGTTCCAGTCGTACAGTACCATACATCAGTAAGGTAACCGGAATCCCGATCGTACCGTTAGCAACGAAAGTGATCCTTGGATACAAACTCAAAGATATGGGATATACGCCAGGGCTTCAGCCGGAAGCAAAACATATCGCGATCAAGATGCCGGTATTCTCCTTCGAGAAGATCCGTGGCGCTGATATCAGCCTTGGACCAGAGATGAAGTCCACAGGTGAATGTCTTGGTATTGCAGAGAACTTCAACGAAGCTCTGTACAAAGCATTTATCGGAGCCGGAATCAAACTTCCGAAGTATAAGAACATGATCATCACTGTCAAAGATGAAGATCAGCAGGAAGTTGTTCCGATCGCAAGGCGTTTTGAGGCACTTGGATACCGTATTTATGCAACAAGAGGCACAGCAAGAGTCCTCAAAGAAAATGGAATCAAGGCAATCCGTACTAACAAACTGGAACAGCCGGCGCCGAACCTTATGGACCTTATTCTGGGACATAAGATCGATGTTGTTATTGATACACCTCCACAGGGTGTGGAACATCAGAAAGACGGTTTCGTGATTCGTCGAAATGCGATTGAGACAGGCGTTAATGTCCTTACCAGTCTGGACACCGCAGAGGCACTTGTAACCAGTCTTGAGAATACAGATCTTCACAATCTGACACTGATCGATATTGCAACGATCGCAAGCAGATAATCGAATAAAAATGATTTACTGACCGGAGAAGCCACAAAAGTTTCTCCGGTCTTGTATGTTGCAGAAAAGAAAAGTTAACCAAAACTTAAACTTTGAATTAAAATGTATGGAAAGGTTTACGAACCACCGAAACTGTAATATACTGATACATGAAAAATAAAACAGAGAGGAAAAGAAACATGAGTGTTTTGGAGTTTATAAAAGTTGTGATCCTCGGCATCGTAGAGGGTATTACTGAGTGGCTTCCAATCAGCAGTACCGGTCATATGATCCTTGTAGATGAGTTTATCAAGATGGATATGACCACAGAATTTAAGGATTTTTTTCTGGTAGTCATTCAGCTGGGTGCAATCCTTGCGGTTGTTGTCCTGTATTGGAGTAAGCTGTGGCCATTTTACATACGACAGATACCCAAGAAGAAAAAAGCACAGATTGCACGTAAGAATCCGTTTTCTCGCATTGTGCTGACTTTTGTGGAGAAATTCTGTGATAAGGACAAATGGATCCTGTGGTTTAAGATCCTGGTAGCATGTATTCCAACGATCGTGATCGCACTTCCGTTCAATGATTTTATTGAAGAGAAATTTAATAACTATGTAGTGGTTGCAATTGCCCTGATCGTGTATGGTGTGATTTTTATCATTGTAGAAAATTACAATAAACGAAGAAAACCAATCTGTACATCTCTTGAAGATCTGAGTTTTGCCACGGCATTCAAGATTGGTATTTTTCAGGTATTATCTGTTATTCCGGGAACATCCCGTTCCGGTTCCACGATTATTGGAGGTATCCTTGTTGGTACTTCAAGAACGGTTGCAGCAGAATTTACCTTTTTTCTGGCAATTCCGGTTATGTTCGGAGCGAGTCTGCTGAAACTGGTAAAATTCGGCTTCACATTCACTCCGGCAGAGGTTCTTACACTGGTCACCGGCATTGTGGTTGCATTTTTTGTTTCTATTATCGCCATCAAATTCCTGATGGGATATATTAAGAAACATGATTTCAAGGCTTTTGGCTGGTATCGTATCGTACTTGGTGTTCTTGTGCTGGGATATTTTGTAGGAAAAAATTTCCTTGGATAATTGAATATAGAAATGAATCAAATTCTGACCAGGCTGCTGTAAAATATTGTTATGGCAGCCTGATTTAGTTGCTGTTCACTCCGTTCACAGCACTTGGCCAAAATGCATTTTAAATCACCTACGGTGATGGCATTTTGACCTGTATGTCTCGGGATTTTGTCATATATATGACAAAACACCTCGCGGAATATTGACTTATGAACACTGATTTGACTTTTAAGAGCATACATGGGATAATAAAAAGAACTATAGAAAATAAAAAATGAAATAGAACGGTCTTCAGACCGGAGAGGATGGTAAATAATGAAAGCAAAACATATAATGCTCGTACTTGGCATGACAATGATACTTACCTTTACAGGATGTGGTTCTTCAAAACCGGTTGTTGAAGTGACACCGACTCCGGCAGCAACACCGACACCGACAGAAGTTCCGGTAACAGTAACACCGGTACCGACATCCACACCGGCTCCGAAAGTGATTGGAGTTAAAACTTCTCAGGCGAAATATATTTATATGACCAATAAGCTGGAGGATGATATCAGAGAAATCTATCTGATGACTTCAGGTGGGGATGACTGGGGCAAGAACCTGATTCCGGCAGAAGCTTCTGTAAAAGCATCTGAACAGGTACAGATGTTCTATACTCCGGATGACACAGCTGTTTCTTCAGATAGTACAGATGAATCAACAGATACAACAACTACAACTGTATATGATATGAAGATCGTTACTGCAAAAGGAGATGTTTACCAGATTTACAGCATTGATCTCAGTGATATGGAAAAAGCATCTCTTGCTTATGATGAAGAAAGCTCCACAGCATATCTTACATACACAAGTCTTGCAGACAAGTCTGAAAAAGATACAAAGGGCAACTCACAGCAGACAGCATCCTCTGATGAATCCGATGACAGTGATACAGAAACTTACAGTAGTGATGACAGCAGCGATGACAGTAGTTATGACAGTGGCTCTTCGGACAGTAGTAGCTATGACAACAGCAGTGACGACAGCAGTGATGACAGTAGTTATGACAGTAGTTCTTCGGATAACAGTGGTTATGATGATGGCAGCAGCTATGATGACAGTGACGACTATGATGACGGAAGCGATGATTATGTTGATGAGGGAAATGATTCAGATTCCTATGACAGTGGCAGTGATGACTGGAACTACTAAAATATTTTGAGGTTCTATAAAAAATTTCTATTGCAAATTGCAGCTGTTAAATTGATTTGAATTTTTATTACAGTTAAAATATTAGCATGAATATTGAACAACATTTGAGAGAAAAGAAGGGAGATATATTCATGAAGAAAAAAATATTAACTGTAATGCTGGCTGGCGTTATGGCAGCAGGAATGAGTGCAGGAAGTGTACAGGCTGCAACAACAGAGGATGCAAGTGGTGATCTGTATGTATTTATTGCAGCAAGCCTTGCAAATGCAATGGATGAGATCCAGAAAGATTTTAATGAAGAGTATTCGGATGTTAATATTCTTTTCAATGCAGACAGTTCAGGTACATTACAGACACAGATCGAAGAAGGTTCCAGATGTGATATCTTCTTTTCAGCAGCAACCAAACAGATGGATGCGCTGGTAGATGAGGAACTGGCCAAGAAAGACTCTGTGGTAGATCTCCTGGAGAACAAAGTTGTTCTGATCAAACCAAAGGATGGAGAAACAAAAGTTACAGGTTTCGAAAATATCACAGATGCGAAGAACATTGCGCTTGCGGGCGAGGATGTACCGGTTGGACAGTATTCCCGTGAAATCTTCAAAAACCTTGGCATCGAAGACGATGTTAACAAGATGGAGATCAATGAAGGCAAGAATGTAACAGATGTGCTTGCATCTGTCAGCGAGGGAAGTAACGAAATCGGTATCGTTTATGCAACAGATGCTACATCCGTTGCAGACAAAGTAGATGTTATCGCAGAAGCTCCGGAAGGTTCTCTGGAAACACCGGTTCTTTATCCGGTGGGACTTACTGTAGACGCAGAGGCATCTGACGAAGAAGCAGCTGCTGCAGATGCATTTCTTGAGTACCTGCAGACGGATGATGCCATGAAAGTATTTGAAGAGTATGGGTTTGCCGCATATAAAGCAGATGATAAGAAAGAAGAAACTGCAGAAGATGCAAAGGAAGACAAAACCGAAGAAACAGATACTGCAGAAGAAGCTAAATAATTATCGATTACATATAAAAGGGGCGGCATATATGTCAGCCCCTTTTTGTACATACAAAAGGAAAGAAAAGAATGGAATTTTTACAGGAAATAAACTGGAGTCCATTGTGGATTTCTTTAAAGACCGGAGCAGTGGCTACGACAATTGCCTTTTTTCTGGGAATTTTCTGTGCACGTAAGATTATGAAGATGAAGCCGGTATCGAGAGCAATATGGGACGGAATCCTGACTATGCCACTGGTGCTTCCGCCGACAGTTGCTGGTTTCTTTTTGCTGTTGATCTTCAGTCTCAGGAGACCTTTCGGAAAATTTCTCATGGAGAATTTTGATTTTAAAGTGGTACAGACATGGAAAGGCTGCGTGATCGCTGCTGCAGTGATTGCATTTCCACTGATGTACCGAAATGCAAGGGCTGCTTTTGAACAGGTTGATGTGAATCTGATCTATGCAGGACAGACACTGGGAATGAGTGATCGCAGAATTTTCTGGAAAGTGATCGTTCCGGCGGCTGCGCCGGGAATTGCATCTGGAACTGTTCTGGCATTTGCACGAGCAATTGGTGAGTATGGAGCGACTTCCATGCTTGCAGGAAACATTCTTGGTAAGACTCGTACAGTGTCCGTTGCAATTGCAGCAGAAACTTCGGCTGGAAATTATGATATAGCCGGGTTCTGGGTTGTGGTAATCGTAGTGATCTCGTTTGTGATCGTGGCACTGATCAATATTGTCTCAGGGCGGGGCATGAAGAGTAGAAGGTGGATCTGATGGCAATACAGGTAAATATAGAAAAGAATTTTAAAGGTTTTTCTCTCAAGTCAGTGTTTGAGAGCAATACATCAGCAACTGGAATCCTCGGTGCATCTGGAAGTGGAAAGAGTATGACACTTCGTTGTATCGCAGGAATTGAGACACCGGACAGAGGCAAAATCGTAATCAATGGAAGAACAGTTTTTGACTCAGAAAAGAAAATCAATCTGAAGCCGCAGGAGCGTCGGATTGGGTACCTGTTTCAGAATTATGCATTGTTTCCGACAATGACAGTAAAAGATAATGTTCTGTGCGGCTATCGTGGTGAGAAGGGACAGAGAGAAGAAAAAGCCAGAGATTTTATGAAAAGATATCAGTTGGAGGGACTGGAAAACCGTTATCCATCACAACTTTCCGGTGGACAGCAGCAGAGAGTTGCTCTGGCAAGAATGATGATCGGTGAGCCGGAAGCGATCCTTCTGGATGAACCTTTTTCTGCACTGGATGGATATTTGAAGGATGTACTGCAAAAAGATATGCAGGAATTTCTAAAACAGTATCAGGGAGATATGCTGATGGTCACACATAGTCGAGATGAGGCTTTCAGATTTTGCAATGAGCTGATGCTTCTAAAAGATGGCAAGACACTGATATTTGGTGATACAAGAAAATTATTTGAACAGCCACAGCTTCTGGAAGCAGCAAGACTGACCGGCTGCAAAAACAGTTCGAGAATTGAACGTATGGGAGAATATCAGGTATTTGCTCTGGACTGGGGAATATCTCTTCGTACAGAGCAGAAGGTGGAACTGGATATGACACATATCGCAATCCGCGGTCACTGGATTCGTCCGTCAGAGAAGGCGGGAGAAAACTGTCTGGTATTTGAAGCGGCAGAGTATGTGGAGACAACCTTTGAACATCAGTATCTGGTGAAAAGTCCGGGAATGGAAGACGGGGCAGTTCTCTGGTGGATGCGCCCGAAAAAAAGTTTTACGGACGAGCATGATAAGAACCTGCCGAAATATCTCTATCTTCCACCTGAACACCTGATGCTCCTGAAATAAAAATGACTCCCCCTCAGGTTCTGTTCTGATATCGCAGATACCGGGACACAAGCATGGCAAGCTTAAAGGTCATAGCATCTTCGAAGGTACGGAGATCAAGTCCAAACCGTTTCTGTATCTTTTCAAAACGATACACAAGCGTATTCCTATGCACATACAACTGTCTGGATGTCTCCGACAGATTCAGATTATTCTCAAAGAAAGTACGGATGATCGCCAGTGTCTCTCCGTCGATGGAATCCAGTGATTCATCTCCGAAAATTTCCTGGATGAACATTTCACAGATGGAAACCGGAAGCTGGTAGAGCAGTCGGCCAATACCGAGAGTGCGATATCCGAAGACATTGCGTTCGGCATAGAAAATTTTACCAATCTCAAGAGCGGTGCGGGCTTCTTTGTATGCATTGGAAAGATCTTTCAGGTCATTTGCCGTGTTGCTGTAAGCAACCCAGGCCTGTGTCATGGCTTCTGTGCCCAGCATATCTACAAGCATATGTGCAATATTTTCCAGATCGTCATATGTTTCTGCAGATGTCAGTTCACGGACGACGATAATGCCACGATTATCGATAGAAGTGATGAAATCATGCGTGCGTGCAGAAAATATATTTTTGATGGTAGCCAAGGCGTGTTCATCCTTGGACTGACGGGTTTCAACGAGAAAGACAGCTCTCCTTGCACTGGAAGAAATATGAAGCTTGCGGGCGCGGTTAAAAGCCTCTACATCAGTATAGTTTCCGAGAAGCAGTTTCTGCATAAAGGCATTTTTGTCATTTTTTTCGGCATAACTTTCCAGGATACTCTCAATCTGGCAGACAGCCAGTTCGCCAATCGTGGAAACAGAATCTTCGCTTCCCCACACAATGAGAAGAAGCTGTTCATTTTTTTCTGTTATTTTGTAGAGACAGCAGGTGGCATTTGACAGACAAAGAGCAGTGCTGTTTCGGAATTCTTCCAGTTTGGATTCTGCTGGAAGGCGGCGGTCACAGGTGGTGACCAAAATGGAATTATCTTCCTGAAGAAGACAGAAATCGAAATGACTGATGCGTTTCCAGTCATCCATATATTTTTGTAGTGTTCTCTGTACTGACATTGAACCATCCTTTCTGAAAATAGTTTTCTGAAAAAAAGACCCGGGGTAAATGCCCCGGGTCTGATATTTTGATTGAATCTTAGTTTGTGATAACCAGTTCGGTATCTTTGTCGAAGAAATGAGTTTTCTCCATGTTGAAATCAAATTTAACCGGATCACCTGTTTTTGCTTTTGTGCCAGGATCAACACGAGCTGTAATCTGAGTTCCGTTTACATCGAAGTACAGGAATACTTCTGCACCAAGAAGCTCGTATACTTTAACAGTAGAAGACATGGAACCGTCAGCTCTGTCTGCAACATCTTCCGGACGGATACCCATAACAACTGTTTTTCCAACATAGCCGCCATCTTTAAGAGCTTTTGCTTTGGCAGCCGGGATAACAAGTTCGTCTTTGCCGATTACTGCAACAAGATCGGAACCTTTTTCTTTGATTTCTGCATCCAGGAAGTTCATCTGCGGGGATCCCATGAATCCAGCTACGAACAGGTTGCCTGGTTTCTGGTACAGATTCTGAGGAGTATCTACCTGCTGAACAACGCCGTCTTTCATAACAACGATTCTGGTACCAAGTGTCATAGCCTCTGTCTGGTCATGTGTTACATAGATGATTGTTGCACCCAGTCTCTGATGAATCTTGGAAATCTCGATACGCATCTGTACACGAAGTTTTGCATCCAGGTTGGAAAGTGGCTCATCCATAAGGAATACCTTAGGATTACGAACGATAGCACGTCCCATAGCAACACGCTGTCTCTGTCCACCGGAAAGAGCCTTCGGTTTACGATCAAGAAGTTTCTCAAGGTCAAGGATTCTTGCAGCTTCACGAACTGCTTTATCAATCTGGTCTTTCGGAACTTTACGAAGTTTAAGTCCGAATGCCATGTTATCATATACTGTCATATGAGGATACAGAGCGTAGTTCTGGAATACCATTGCGATATCACGGTCTTTTGGCTCTACATCGTTCATAACTTTGTCACCAATCTTTAAGGTACCGCTGGTGATTTCTTCCAGTCCGGCTACCATACGAAGTGTAGTAGATTTACCACATCCGGAAGGTCCTACGAAAATGATGAATTCTTTGTCTTCAATCTCAAGGTTAAAATCTTTAACGGCTTCAAAACCGTTTGGATATGTCTTATTAATGTGCTGTAAAGATAAACTTGCCATTATTTTTCCCTCCAAAATATTATGTAAGTTTTTTGCTCTTGTTTTGAACTGTTATCAGTATACTGAATTTGCAGTCAGGAATAAAGAGAAGAACCATACAAAGATTTCGGAGGTTTCTTGACAGATTGACGAAAAGCCGGGGAAGCTTTGTCAAATTGTCAAATACGGCGCTCGTTTATGAACATACCCTGCAGAGGTTTTGCGTTAAACTGATACTGGAACCATTTACATTTACACAGGAACAGGTAGTAAATATTGAGTCCACAATCATGAAGCGTTTCGTAGTTGCCCTGTCCTTTGGCAATGATCAGATCAGCAGATTCAAGTGCCTCACGGGCTTCGCTGCTGATATGGGGAAGCCAGGTGCCGCCGACTTCGTTTCCATTTCCGATTACGGTGGTCAGTTCGGTAAGCCCTATATCCTGTGCATCTTCCATTGTCGCATCATTGATTACAGGAAAACCTCTGACGATCACGGTGATATCTAGTTCCGGACAGAGTTCTTTAAGAAGTATGATAACCAGTTTGTCAAGAACGATTTCTCCGCAGTTATCAGTCAGATAGACAAGGCGGGAGGCAGCGCTTAAGTCCTTTCGAAAATGCAGGTATTCCTGCGCATTAAGAGGTTCTTTGTTGTCTTCTTTGAGAAGAGACAGAACTGTATCGGAATTTACATTTGACAGAGCTGCAAAATCAATATAGTTGCCAATACGGGCATAAAGAAGTGCAGTTTCCAGCGGATCTTCAGAATTCCGGATGGTCTCTTCAAGAGAAGCTTCCATATCCAGCATAAGCTGATTGTATTCTTTTTTGACAGAAGTGTAGTCTTCCACAGGCTGTTCCCAGAAATCACGGAACATTTTTTTTAATTCGACAGAAACGCTGGGGGCACAGTCTTCTTCTGCAATATTTGCCATACGGTCCATGACTTTCTTCATATATTCTACCTTTTTGTCCATGTCCTGAAAGGGACGGATATTCTGTTCCTGTTTGCCGACAGCACAGCACATACAGAATGGATTGAATTTCATGCTGTTACCTCCTAAAATTATGATTTGATACAGGTAGTTTCTATTATAAAGCTTTTGTCGAAACATGGCAAGATTGACGGAGAATGACAGATATGTTTAACCTGAATGAGGCGCGATGGTACAGGGCACTTATGCGAATGTGCGTCATCATATAGAGGTATTCACCTGCGAGATGGCACTGGATGATATAGATCAATAGAGGCAACGGTTTACCAGGGATATTACGAGAAGATTAGGCATTGATTTTCTGCAATATCGTTTCCAGTAAATCTCCCTGGAGATAAAAGGTTGTCTCAAAATGAAGATACGATAAGGATACCTTATCCCACAACAATAAGATTTTTGCAGGGAATTCCTCATCAGCGTCCCAGAACTGGAACAGGACAGAGAAATCTCCCATAACAGGCATTTCAAAAGTCAGATCAGCCCCGGCCAGTTGTTTCTGTAATTTCCCTCCCAGACAGAGGCAGGCCTGGCTGACGGCATTTACTTTGCCGGAGAATGCTGCTTCATATTTAGGGGTAAACACATCTCCGGACGGACTGCTGCCGGTGGGAATAAATCTGGTTACAGGCTGCCACTGTCCTGTAAGTGGAGGCAGCGTTTTATCTTCTGAGTAGCAGAGCAGGTCGTAGATCGTCATAACAATTGTATATTCTTTGCAGATTTTCCAGATGCCTTCGGCCATATATTCGATGGAACCATCTGAGCGGCTGATCCGATATTCTGTTCCGATATAATTCAGGTACAGGTATGCGTGGTCATTTTTTAATTTATATTTCTTTATCAGCATATCCTGATCATATTTCAAAAACAAATCTCTTCCGATATATATCTGTTTTTCGTAATTGTCTGTAAGATTTTTTTCCATATAAGTACCCCTTTGTCTGAGTAATATTATTTTTGAAATTTTTATGGTAAATGGCGGGCTGTAATTCCTTTCAGAAAATTATAACAAATTATGAATGCCTTCACAATCTTCTATTTTCTGCATACTCTAACAGAAGAAGTCTGTAAAGGAGAATCTGCATGAAAAATAAAAAATGGATCTCACTGGCGGCAGCAGTTGTTCTGGCGGTGACTGCACTGCCAATGGGAGTATTTGCTGCGAAGAAAGACAGCACGGAAGAGAAGCTTACAAAGGTTACACTGAATGAAGTGGCACATTCAATCTTTTATGCACCACAGTATGTGGCAATCGAAGAGGGATATTTTAAAGATGAGGGGCTGGATCTGACACTTGTGACCGGTTTTGGAGCGGATAAGACAATGACTGCCGTAATATCCGGTGAGGCAGATATCGGATTTATGGGAGCGGAAGCATCTGTCTATGCCTATCAGGAGGGGGCTACGGATGCTGTTGTAAACTTTGCCCAGCTGACTCAGCGAGCCGGGAATTTTCTTGTAGCAAGAGAAGAAATGCCGGATTTTAAATGGGAAGATCTGAAAGATAAGAAAGTTCTTGGCGGGCGTAAAGGTGGCATGCCGGAAATGGTTTTTGAATATATTCTCCGTAAAAACGGACTGGATCCGCAGAAAGATCTGACGATTGACCAGAGCATTGATTTTGGTTATACAGCGGCGGCTTTTACAGGCGATACTTCCGCAGATTTTACGGTAGAGTTTGAACCGTCTGCGACTGCTCTGGAAAAAGAAGGAGCCGGATATGTTGTTGCTTCACTTGGCGTAGATTCCGGTTATGTTCCATATACTTCCTATAGTGCAAAGACCAGCTACATGGAAAAAAATCCGGAAATCATCCAGAAATTTACAAATGCTCTTCAGAAAGGAATGGAATACGTCCAGAGTCATACGCCGGAAGAGATTGCAGAAGTCATTGCTCCGCAGTTTGCAGAAACTGACCTCGATACAGTCACGGCTATTGTAAAGCGTTACTATGACCAGGACACCTGGAAATCTAATCTTATCTTTGAAAAAGAAAGCTTCGAACTTCTGGAAGACATTCTGGAAGATTCTGGTGAACTGAGTGAACGTGTATCCTATGAAAATCTTATAACAACAAAATATGCCCAGGAGGCAGCTGAAAAATAGTAAGTTAAATTTTACGCATCATTTTGTAGTAAACCGGGATCAGCAGGGCGCAGGCTCCGATCCAGGCGAGAGGGCTGGCAATGCAGACGGAAGTGTATCCGATCATACCGGAAAGTCCTACGGTAGCAGTAATACGCATAACAAGTTCTATCATGCAGGCTGCAAATGGTGCACGTCCGTTCTGCATACTCTGGATGGAAGTACGATAAACGGCAAGAAGACCGAGGATAAAGTAAAACGGTGCAACGATAGTCAGATACATATCGGAATAATGGTAAATTTCCTTTGTCGGATTGGACAGGAACATCTGCACGATCGGGTGGCGAAGAAGCAGGATACCAATACACATGATCAGATTAAAAGTTTCTGTCTGGATCAGACAAGCCCGTACACCCTGACGGATCCGTTCTCTTTTGCCTGCACCGAAATTCTGGGCAACATAATTGGAAATTGCAGTCATCATAGCATTATTTACAAGCACCGAAAGCTGATCGGCTTTGGAAGCTGCTGTATATCCGGCAACAGCAGCAGTACCAAGAGAATTCACAACTGTCTGCATGGCAAGCTGCCCGATGCACATGACAGACATCTGAAATCCCATAGGAAAGCCTGTTTTCAGATGCAGGCTGATGGTTCCGCTGATGTCATGAAAATCTTCGCGGCGTAAATGCAGTACCGGGAAGTTTTTCAGGCCGACGAGCAGACTGAACAGGGCAGAAAGAAACTGAGAAAGAATCGTAGCCCAGGCAGCACCGGCAACACCCATATGGAATGGTACAATAAACAGGATATCCAGAAAGATATTCAAAACAGAAGAAAACACCAGAAAATAAAGCGGTGTTTTACTGTCGCCCAGCGCACGAAGCATATTGGAGATCATATTATAAAAAACAGTTGCGCCCGTTCCGAGAAGAACGACAAACATGTAATCGTAAGCTTCGCCGGAAATATCCTCCGGAATCTGCATCCACCTGAGAATCTGGTGAGCCAGCAGGCAGCAGATCAGAGTCAGGACTATGGTAAAAATAATACTGAGCAGTGTGGATACAGCAACACTTTTGCGCATGCCTTTTTCGTCCTTTGCACCACACCGTTGGCCAAGGCAGATACCGAATCCACCGGTAAAACCATTGATAAAGCAAAAGACAAAATAGATAATGATACTGGTGGCACCGACTGCTGCAAGGGAATCAGCACCAAGCGTTTTGCCGACGATCACAGAGTCAGCAAGTGTATAAAAAAGCTGAAAAAGATTTCCGAGAATAACCGGAATTGCAAATTTTAACAGTGACCAGAATGGATTTCCGACAGTGAGATCCATTTCTTTTGATTTCGGTCTGGACATAAGAACATCCTCCTTAGAATTATTGCGTGTTTTTTACTGCACGCCCAATTATAGAGAAACTGATAGTAAAATGCGATTCTGGTATTGCTGTTTATGATACAGATATTGACCAGATCAGCAAATTTATTTATGATAATAAAGAACATTTTTTGACATGAAAGCAGATAAAAACTGGAGAGGGTAAAATGGCAAAAAGAACAATCCTGGTAGACAGTGCAAGAAGAGAACTTGAAAAGCATGGAACAGAAACTTTTCCGATGACAGTGAACCACGATGATCTCTGGTCATTTGAGGGCAAAAATGTGCCGATTCACTGGCATAATGATCTCGAAATCAACCTTATAAGGGAAGGAGAGGCCGTCTTTCAGGTATACCAGAAAAGCTACAGGGTCAGAACGGGAGAGGGATTTCTGCTGAATCGAAATGTACCGCACAGCTGCAGTTCACCTGGAAATGAACATGTACGTTACAGTACGATACTTGTAAGACCAGACTTTCTGTATGGCGATTTTGGAAGTGATGTTGAGCGAAAATGTTTTCAACCATTTCTGCAAAATTCAGCGATACCCTGTATTTATTTGACTGGATTTGATGAAAATGGAAAAGAAATTCTGCAGAAATTAAACCAGGTAGAAGAAGCTTTTGACCGGAAACGATTCTGCTATGAATTAAAGATCAAGGGACTTCTGTGTGAAGCATTTGCTATGATCCTTTATGGGCACAGACAGGAATTGACGAAATTCGTCCCGGCAAATCTGCAGGAACTGGAACGTCTGGAAAAAATGCTGAATTATCTTAATATGCATTTTACAGAAGTAATTTCTCTTCAGGACCTGGCAGATCAGGTGCATTTGTCAAGAGAAGTCTGCTGCCGCCTTTTCAAAAAAATGACAGGCAAAACTATCACCGGATATCTGGAAGAATACCGTGTCAACAAAAGCTTTTCGCTGGTGCAGAGTGGACAGTATTCTATGACACAGATCACAGAAATGGTGGGATTCAGTAATCCAAGCCGTTTTGCCAGTGCATTTCGTAAGCGATTTGGATGCAATCCGGGAGAATATAATTCTGTGAAACATTGATAGATTCAAAGGGGATTCCAAAGGAAATCTCACGATTACAGGATGGGGAATGTTGATTGGTGGAAGTGTACTTTTTTTCTTGATCAGGGCGTGGATTTTCCCGACAAATCTGGAGCTTCCAGCCTGGATCATCATTGCAGTTATTGTTATTATTGGCACAGCAGTTGGTTTTTCTGTGTTTCTTGAGAGTGTGAAATATATAGGTCCGGTGAAATCTACACTGCTTGGCTGTCTGGAACCTGCATCGGCAACGTCTGCAGGAAAAGAAAGAAAATGGAGAATTGTTTACAGAAGAAGTAATTAAAAATATTATCGAAGAATTTTCTTTATCCGATGAAGAAGCGGAGAAATATATGAAAATGTATTGGTAATACAGCCTATACGAAAAGTATAGGAGAAAGGGCATATTGCCTTTTCTCCTGTTATTTTATAAGCGGGGAGAGCTGCTGGGATTCATTTATCATTTGGGTAAGTATCTTTGATTTGGGGTGGCTGATAATGATATAGCGCTTCATAGGATTCCAGTTCATCCTCGTTCACCGGCCCGGATGGAATCAATCCAGTGCAGTCCTGAGTGGATGCTGCATTTGAGGGAAAATCACAGGAATCAATGATTCCCTGGCTCGTAGGAGTCTTTGACTTTTCAGAAGAATTTTTTGACATAAATAACCTCCATGGTATACAAATTCAGACTTAAAAAAGTCTTGAAGATTAGTATATCCGGGAGGTTGTTTTTTTATTATGGTATTTTGCGGTTGTAAAAAACTCTCGATATAGTACAATTGGTTCCAAAGAAAAAGGGGAATGACAAATAGAAAAAAGGAGGAAGACATGATGACAAGAATTGGACAGATGATATTCAATGATGGATATGCAAAAGGATTTAAAGAAGGACTTGCAGAAGTGAGGGGTAGAGAATATGGAGCGTGAGGTTGAACGTATATGTCTGCTTCTATCGAAGCTTTTAGATGAAAATCGTTTGGATGACCTGTTGAGAATAATAGAAGATGATGAATATATGGAACAATTGATGCGAGAGTTCAATATTTTATGAAAAAAGTATTTTCACAAGATTTTAGTTCATTCGCCAATAAATTTTTTGATACAAATCAAATAGAACCTATGTTATAGTGATAATAGAAAGAAAGGATGGCAAACGGTGGAACAAAATAAAATTAAACCGGATACCATACTAAAGAATTTTTGGAAAGACAATCATCATTTTGCAGATTTATTTAATGCCGCGTTGTTTGAAGGTGAACAGGTATTAAATCCTGCAGATCTTTTGGAAGTGGACACAGATGTTTCTTCAATTCTAAGATTTAATGGTCATGCTGAGACAGTACAGAAAGTATTGGATGTTGTAAAGAAAACAGCATATGGTATTGATTTCGTAATCTGAGGATTAGAAAATCAGGAAAAAATTCATTATGCAATGCCACTTCGACACATGATAGGAGATGCATTCTCTTATTTGAAAGAGTATCAGGAAATTGCGGCAAAAAATCGTAAAGATAAAAACTTTGCGTCTTCAGATGAATTTCTTTCCAATATGAAAAAACAGATCGTCTGCATCCAGTAGTAAGCCTATGTGTTTATTATGGAGAACATCCATGGGATGGACCTTTGTGTCTGGTAGATATGTTGGAGCTTCCAGAAAAAATCAGACCTCTTGTATCGGATTACAAGATGAATTTAATTGAACTAAGGACAAGTGGAACACTCCAGTTTCATAATCAGGATGTTAATACAGTATTTGATATTAGTCGAGCTATATACGAATGCGATTATGATAAAATAAATACTGTGTATGGGAGAATGCAAATTACATCAGAACTGGGAGTTGTGATTGGTGCGATTACACAGTCACAGAAGCTGATAGACCATGCTTTGAAATTGGAACAAAATGGAGGTCAGGTTAATATGTGTAGTGCATTGGAAGAGTTAGAAAAAAAGGCAGAACAAAAAGGGATGATTAAGGGGACGATCAAAACTTGCAAAAAAATTAAATTAAGCAGAGAAGAGACAACTAAGAATATTATCGAAGAATTTTCTTTATCCAATGAAGAAGCAGAGAAATGTATGGAAATGTATTGGTAGCATGTGGCATATGGTAATAGAAGAGCCCGGAGGGATGACCTCCGGGTTCTTCTATTGTGCCTCCAGAGCATTAATGTAACCTTCCAAATAAGAAGTGATACGCTCTTTTCCAAGGGAATCCAGTTTTCTGTACAGGTTGATCAGACGTGTTTCATCCTGGGCCAGACTGTTGGTTTCAATACGCTCATATCTGGTATCAGAAAGACCAAGAATATAATCAATAGATACGCCAAAGATATTTTGCAGTTTGATAAGAGATTTTACACTGGGATAATATTTTTCCATTTCATATGCGCTTATTGTTTCCTGAGACACTTCCAACTCAATACTGAGTCGGATCTGTGTGATTTTTTTTTCCTCCCGTAATTCTCGTATACGATTCATTTTTTTCTCCCTTACAACTAGGCTCATATTTAATCATATTATACAAGCTGAACTTGTACACATTAGAAGGCGAAACTATACTTTGTATAAGCTGTACTGGTGAGAATATGAATACAAGTACAACTTGTATAAAATAGATGCTGATGCTATAATAAAAAATAATTAATTCAATGTGATAAAGTGATAAGAAAAATATTTAAACAGGGAGGAAAATGCGTATGAAATGCCCAAAATGTGGAACAACAGTCAAGGATGATGCCAAGTTCTGTTTTGCCTGTGGAGCCAAACTGGAACAGCCAAAGGCATTGGCTGAACCAGAGAAAATAGAAGTACAGCATGTAAAGATGAAGCCGGAGGCACCGAAAGCTAAGAAAAAAGGTAACAACAAGAAGGTCGGTAAGATTGTGGTCGCAGTCGGAGTATGTGCGGCAGTTGTAGTGGTGGGAGTTAATATTGTTCCGCGGCTGACACAGACAGATAATCCGTGTGTGTATTTGTCAGATGGTTCTTATAATCTTCTGACAAAAATGAAAAAAGACAGTGGAGTGGATTTCGCGGATGGTGTATCAACTGCCGTGTTTGAGAACTCACCATATACGATTAAAGGTCGGACTCAGTTTTCACCAAGTGGAAAGTATCTGTATTTTTATAATAATTATGATGGTAACGGTGGAACTTTATGCAGAATCAGATGGGATAAGATAAAGAAAAACTCTTCAGGCAGTCGTGATTATGAAAATATTGAAACAATAGGTTCAAATATATCGGATACTTATAATATATATAGACTGATCTCGGATGACGAAGTAATTTATAAGGATACATCTGACAGCCTTTATTATTATAACGGAGAAGAAACGACAAAGATTGCCAAACAGGCTGCAGATTTCTGGGTAGATGAAAACGGCAGAATTGTCTATACAAGAAAAGATGATGAGAGTGGTGAGGTTTGTACCTTATTTGGTGTTACTACGAAAGAGCCGGATAATAAAATTAAACTGGCTTCAAATATTGCGTGGGTGGTCTGTGCGGATGATTTAGATAATATTTTTGTGCGTACGAATTCCGGAGAGGATAATATGGGAGTCGGCGTTGCCGGATTTGACCGAGATTTCCAGGTGCTCAGTAAAAACTCAGAGGTTCTGTCATATAAAGATGATTGTATTTATTATACCGATGATAGTGGAGATTCTCTCAGTTTGTATGATTATGTAGAAGGAACAGATGTGATAGATACATTAAAAGAACCTGTGGAAGAAGACTATCAGATTACACAGGATAAGTACGAGATGCTGGATGAGTACAGTACATTAGAAGACTACGAGGCTATTTATACATCGTGTACAAAGGAATCCATGTTCACACCAGATGGAGAAAATCTGGAGGATCAGCCGGAAGCGGAATTTCAGGCATTTGTAAAAAAATATAAAAATCTTGAAAATGAAGATGGATATATTCAGGTTACAGACGAGATTAAAGATGAACTGAAAAATCTGGCGGCTCTTTATGGAGAAGGCTATGAAAATGAATGGCAGGAGTTATGTTTCGGGAAGAAAACAGAAACAGTGACAGACGAGGATGCATATAACGAAGCATGGGATAGATACTACAAATTGTATTCTGCGGAAGATTTATGTGCACAGCTTAAAGATGAAAATAATGCATTTCCATTGAAAATATTGTATTGCTACAAAAACGGAGAAACCAATGTAATTAGTAAAGATGTCCTGCAGGCGTATAGTTTAAGCAACTCTATTATATATAATACGAAAGATATGGTTCAGGAGAAAGTTAAATTAGAAGATATTAATGATATCAGTGATGTAAGAGAACTGTTCTGGATTGATTATGGCAAACAGAATTATTTTATCAGATTATCTGATGATAAACAGCTTCAGATGTCAACAGAAGGTGCGAAATACTGCAAAGATCAGATGGATACAGACTGGGGATCCATTTCATTTGCAGGAAACAGTGTTTATATAAATGTCGAAAATGAAAAAACAGGTATTGCGTCTATAAAGGGAGATACAATAGGAGCTTTTGATACGATAGCAGAGAAATCTACAACGCTTAGTGCTACAGAAACAGAATGTTATTATGTGACAACAGAAAATCCAGATGACTATTATGTTGATTTATATTCTGACAAAGATGGAAAGAGTACGCTGCTGGCGCAGGATATTACTTTGCAGTCAGTTTCTGTTTATGAAGATGGACAGATTCTGGCAAGTACAAGTCCATACAATAATAATGGATATGAACTCAGTACACTTGGAAAGAAGGGAAACATGAGTTATCTGGCTGATGACGTCAGTGCTTATTTACGTCTGGATGAAAAAAATCTTTTGTATATTTCAGATGGTGATCTTTACCTTTACGATGGTGAAGATACGGAACTGCTTGCCTATGATGTTGACTGTATGTGGAGCAGAAAATCAATGAATACGAAATTTACGTATTGATTAATTGAATTGGTATAATCTGGGAGAAAAAAACTATGAATAAAAAATTACGAAAAAACCTGGGTATCTTTCTTATTTCTCTTTCCTCGGCCACAGTACTGTTGGGGTCGGGAAGTGAAATCGAAGCCGCAAAGCGTAAAGATTATTCTTTAAATGGGGATAAGAATGAAACTGAAGATGAGAATAAAGATTTTGAAGAGCAGGTAAAAGAGTTTTATGAAAATAATATCCGGACTTATGTAGAGAAAATCGACGAGGCAAGCGCATTCCATAATGGAATGGCCGAGATCAAATTCTGGGTCGGAGATATGTCCTATCGAGGTTTTATTGATACAGAGGGAAAGATGAAATTTTATATTCCCCTGGAATCTGGAAATTACAGTGAAAACACAGGCCTGGACAATGGATATGTGACGCATTTTATCAATGACACCCTCTTCGTGATCGACTCGGAGGGAAATATTTTAAGTCATTATGATAAGAATCAGGTAGTCTGCTATGGCGGCGGATATACCTGGGTCAGAGAAGACAGCAGTAATGACTGGAATGATGCCGGAACCTGTAAATATACCTTTTATGATCCAAGTGGTGCAGAAGTACAGGATGTAAGCTTTTCGGTCAGCAATGATCAGAGTTATCAGGAGTCATTCCGCTATCATGGGGATGGTGCCTTCTCTTACCAGACAATGGAAAATGAAGTCAACGATACATTTTGCTTTTATTTTACGGGAAACGCACAGAAGCAACAGTACAATACATCATTTATGCGAGACAGAGATGACCAGTTTGAGAGCGGTTATGTGTTGGATCTTTACCAGGACGAAGACGGAATGTGTCATATAGAACGGATGAGTAATCAGGGCGAATATCAGGACATCGTGATTCCAAAGGAATGCAGTACAGAGGACGGTGCCAGCTGGTACATACGTGGAAAATCAGAAAATTACATTCTTCTGAGCGATTCTACAGGAACACTGGTTGCATATGACATACAAAACAGTGCATTTCAGAGATACACAGGACAGTATGCCGGTTCTCTGAACTGTGATTACAGCGGACTGCAGGGAAATGTGATCGCTGTAAAAATCTATGGAAAAAATGACAAAGATTATGTAGGTCTGATCAATATAGAGAATATGACAGAAATTGGAGAACCGATAGAGACCAATGATTTTCAGCTAGCAAAAGAAGTACTGATCACTTACTGGGATGATAAGAAAGTCATGTATGATCTGAATGGAAATGAAACGTTTACCTGTGGTTATTATGCAGACGTTTACAGTGCAGGTGAAGGTGCTACAGTCATGAGTGATGATTCAGGTTACCACTATGTAAAGAGTGATGGCTCTGATTTCTTCCCGGACGGAATTGATTATGACAATGCCCGAAATCTGGACGTGGATCTGCGCAAACAGACAATAGGATAAAACAATTACGTAATTTTGCTGTATGGGAAAGAAGGAAACAGGTATGAAAAAAACAATATTGGTGTCTGCAGGATGGATACTTGCAGCCGGTATGATTGGGACAGCACTTCCCGGACAGGCAGTCCTGGCAGCGAAGAGAGTGACATCCGAAAGTGGGGAGACTTCATCGGAGGGGAAAAGCAGTGCCAATGCTGGGCAGAAGGCAGGCAAGATTGAAGGACTGAATTATATTGGTGGCAAGACTTATACCCTTAATCTACAGTACTCCAAGGAAAATAGCATGACAGGAGAAGCGGTCGGAGAAACTGGAGTTTTGGCTGCGGTTTCACGTGATTTTGATTACGACGGGGCAGACGAGATTTTCAGCGTTTCATACAAAGACAGTACGAATTCTCCAACCGGACGGGCAATTACATTTTCCATTTTGAAAGAAACAGATGGGGGATGGAAAACGGTATCCGAACAGGAAATGCTGTATCTGGACTATCAGGGAAACTATCGTGAAATGAGTGGAATGAGCGGAGGCACAGCGTTCAGTGAAGTTTCTGTTTTTCTGCGAAGACTGGATGAACAGTATCAGTTTTTCTATGAAGTTTACGAGGAAAGTTCTGTTGCAACGGGCCAGTCCTGGAATATCCAGGGATTTTATCTGGACGGTGACGAACTGAAAAAAATGGAGACATCGACAGACATATTTTACGAAGGTTCCCCGATCAGTGAGTTATGGGATTCAAAGGCTGCTGCAGAATCAGGAGAAGACTGGGCATTAGAGAATGCCAATATCATAGATGCATACGAAAACCTCATTTTTTCAGATCCTAATATCAGTTTTGATCATATGACGGTAGATCAGAATCAGGGAATGTATCAGGTCTTGCGAATGAAAAAGGGAAGTCTTGTTTCGGATGAAGAAAGAAGCCAGTGGATTTCTGGATGTTATAACGGAGATGAAGCAAGGTCAATGAAATGTTACTCATACAAGATTAATGATCTGAGCAATGAAATTCCAAATATTATCCAGGGTTATCGGACGGATGTAATCTTTGATGAAAATGGGACAGCGGAATCCTCTGCGGCAGATACAACAGATACAACATCAGAGTTCATTATTCCGGACTCCGACAGCCGTTACCTCAGCCGCGAGGAACTCAGTAATATGAGCCTGCAGCAACTGAATTACGCCAAGAATGAGATCTACGCGAGAAAAGGAAGAGTTTTTCAATCGCCGGAATTGCAGAATTATTTTGGAAGCAAATCCTGGTATCACGGCTCGATTGCAGCAGATGACTTTAAGGATTCTACCATGCTTAACGATTATGAGAGAGCAAATACAGAGCTTCTCAGTAAGGTGGAGCATGAGCTTGCACCGGATGGCTATCAGCTTGATAAATAAAAAGATAAAAGACAATATGTCTGTAATCTGTATTTGATAAGGAATGGAAGAGAAAGAGATGCTTACAGAGGAGATAACACTCAGACTTGTAAAAGAAATAAAACGTTTTCTTCTGGAAGATGCACTTGCCCTGAGCAGATCCAGTGATGAGCAGCTCATGGTCAGAATCAAGGAAATCATAGACCATAAGCTCGTTCATTACGAGATCACCCCGCAGGAACGGGAAAAGATTGCCAGAAGAGTGTTCAGTTCCCTGCGAGGACTTGGGATTCTGGATGAGCTTCTGAATGATGACAGCATTACAGAGATCATGATCAATGGACCCGAAAATATCTTTGTTGAGAAGGATGGACAGATTTATCGGTATCGTCGGCAATTTGAAAGTGAACAGCATCTGCTGGACATTATCCAGCGAATCGTAGGAGAAGCCGGCAAAGAAGTCAACCAGGCAAATCCTATTGTGGATACGAGAATTCAGAAGGACGGATCGCGTGTAAATGTGGTTCTTCCACCAATCTCGCTGGCTGGTCCGGTCGTGACAATCCGTAAATTTTCCAAAAAACCGATGACGGTGGAAAAACTTCTGGAATATGGTTCGATCACACCGGAGGTAGCAGATTTCCTGCAGAAACTGGTAAGAGCAAAATACAATATTTTTATCAGTGGGGGAACCGGATCCGGAAAGACAACATTTCTGAATGCACTTTCCAATTTTATACCAGGGGATGAACGAATCATAACGATTGAGGATTCTGCGGAACTGCAGATTCGTAATATATCCAACCTGGTCAGTCTGGAAACAAGAAATGCAAACACATCGGGCAGAGGAGAGATCACAATTCGTGATCTGATTCGCTCCGCTCTTCGAATGCGTCCTGAGAGGATCATTGTGGGAGAAGTGCGAGGAGCAGAAGCACTGGATATGCTTCAGGCAATGAACACAGGACATGACGGATCTCTGTCTACCGGTCATGCAAACTCTACAAGAGATATGCTAAGCAGACTGGAAACGATGGTACTGCAGGGAAATGCAGGCCTTCCGCTTCCGGCGATACGGCAACAGATTTCCTCCGCACTGGACATTGTAATCCACTTGTCGAGACTCAGGGACAAGTCCCGAAGAACGATGGAGATTACCGAAATTCTGGGATGCAGCGGAGGCGAATACCAGTTGAATCCGCTATTTGTTTTTCAGGAAACACAGGGCAGTACGCTTCATAAGGTTCAAGGGAGACTGATGCGGACCGGAAATTCATTAAAAAATGATTATAAGCTGAGACTGCAGGGAATGAGCAGTCAGATTTAGGAAAAGTATGAAGAAAGAGAAAAGTCGCAGAAACAAGCGAGAAAAAAAGAGTAAAAGAAAACAGAAATATATTCCACAGAAAGCATTATTTGGAAATGGTGAAGATTACTATATTTACCGGATGAGTTTTGTGGAAAAGCTGACAGGCGGGGCGCTTGGTTTTCTGGTCGGAGCATTTGTGTGCATGACATTTTTCCGAAACTTCCTTTTGTCCGGGATAGTGGGAATACTTCTGATATTACCGGGTATCGGCAAATATCGGGAATTTCTGAAAGCCAGAAGACAGAAAGCACTTCTGATCCAGTTCCGTGACATGCTGGAGTCTCTGACTGCATCATATTCTACCGGAAAAAATACGCAGGGAGCTTTTGAAGATGCATATGGAGACATGGCAGATATTTATGGAAAAAAAGCAGACATTGTGCACGAGATTGAAATGATTGTGAATGGTATCTACAATGGTCAGAATATAGAAGCGTTGCTGAAAAATTTTGCAGAGAGAAGCCATCTGGATGATGTAGAAAGCTTTGCAACGATTTTTGAAGTGTCCAGCCGTTATGGTGGAAATCTCAAAAAAGCAGTGGGAGATACCTATCGGATCATCAATGAAAAGATCGAGATGGAAATGGAGATAAGGACACTTCTGACTGCAAACAAGAATGAGCTGAACATCATGCTGCTGATGCCGTTGATCATCATGGTTACACTCAGCGGGATGGGAAGTATGTCCATTGTACAGAATACACCGCTCAATGTCCTGACCAAAGTTATTGCACTGGCACTGTTTGGAACAGCATATTACATTGGCAGAAAAATTATAGATATCAAGATATAGGGGACAAAGATGAATGATTATTTTCAGTTGATTCTTATGATAATATGTACGCCTTTTGCATTGGTATGGATTTGTCTGGCAATAACAAAGGGAAAGAAATATGCTACGTACACCAAGAGTACATTTGCCAGAGAATTTCAGATGAGCAAATTGTTCTGTGTCGGATTTGCACTGATGCCGATTCTGCATATGGGAACAAAGACCAGACGTGCAAAGCTGAAAATCAAAGAGATTGCAGAGATCAAGGGCAAGAAGTATGCGGAATATTACTATTATATTTTGCAGGGCGCCAAGATCACATATGCATATACTGTGTTCCTTGTATTTATGCTTCTTTCGGTCCTGGCGGGAAGTGTGGAGGCGGCACTTCTGGGAGTTATCTTCAGCGTGCTGGTAGTCATGTATATAGACCTATCTTTGCAGGACAAGCTGACAGCCAGAAGGCAGGAGATCCTGATGGATCTTCCACAGGTGTTGTCCAAGCTTACGCTTCTGGTCAATTCGGGAATGGTTCTCCGCGATGCATGGAAAAGAACAGCGATTACAGGAGAGCGTGCATTATATAAAGAAATGCAGAACACCAGTCTGGAGATTGACAATGGAATCATGGAAGCAGATGCATATCGCAATTTCGCAGATCGTTGCAGTGTAAAGGAAGTGCGCAAATTTACGTCGCTGATCTTACAGAACCTGCAGAAAGGTAATGAAGAGTTGGCACTGTTTCTGGGAGACATGTCGACAGAGATGTGGGAAATGAAGAAAAATGAGGTGAAGCAGAAAGGCGAAAAAGCCAATTCAAGACTTCTGCTTCCGGTATTTCTGATCTTTATCGGAATTCTGATACTGATCCTGGTTCCGGTAATGAGCGGATTAGGATAATAAAAGGCAGATGCCGTTTATTATAAATAACAGACATTTCATGAAGGAGGAAAAGAGAATGTTAGAAATGTTGAATAAAATGTGGATTGGAGCAACTTGTAGATTACATAATTTTGTGGAAGATTTCAAGCACGAAGAAAAAGGTGCGGCAGAGATCGTTGCGATCATTCTGGTGATCGTAGTGGTCATTGCGGTCGTAGTTGTTTTCAGAGAAAGAATCATGGATCTTGTAAGTAATACGTTTGATGATGCTGATAAAGTGAAAGATATATCATTCCTTGAAATCGGAAATCTCAAAACACTTCTGTGAATCAACAGAAACAACGTGGCGCCATCATGGTAGAAGCTGCACTGTACTTCCCGATCACCATAGCGGTGGTCATGGCGGTCATCTATCTGGGACTTTTTAAGATGCAGGAAAGCTATTTCTTTTTTCAGGTAGAGAGGGCGGCAGCGCAGCTGGCAAAAGAAATTGCATATCCGGGTTATGAAGGTTTCACTGATAAAGAACCTCTTTCCGATGGGAAAGTAGATTTTTCGTGGGAAGAGCCTTCGGACGAACAGGTACAGTCCTATTATGAAGCGTACAATGGTTCACTGACAAAGATCTATCGTCTCGGTGCGGGCAGTAATACAAAAGAACGACTGGCAAAATACCAGGAATCTTTATGCAAATACAGCACATTACTTTCCGTGGGAACAGCGAAAGCAAGTATCAGGGTGGAGAATAAGTTTATGTCACAATCAGTATTCGCTGAATTGCGATATGAACTTCCGACGCCTGGAATTCTGAGATATTTGGGGATGAAAGATACGATCAGCCTGTATGCGGCAGCATATCAGCCGGTCCTGAACACGACAGATTTTGTGCGGAATGTAGATTTGGCCTGGGATCTTGGAAAGTTTTTTCTGGATAAGCTGGGCATCGATACAGACAAATTTGTAGAGAATTTTAATAAAGTAAAAGAAATAATCTTTTAAACTGGAGGGAGATATATGCGATTTTTCTGTGGAAAAAACCGGGGAGCAATTTCTGTCTTTCTGACACTGATTCTGGTACCGGTTCTGATATTCAGCGGAATAATAGTAGATATCTCCCGCCTTTATGCAGCAAAGACTGTGATTTCAGGCGCGGGGGACCTCACAATGAATGCGGCGCTTGCACGCTATGATAAACAGTTGAAGGATTCATATGGCCTGATCACAATGGCAGATGATCCATCATCCCCGTCGATGAAGACATACCTGGAACAGAGTTTTCTGGAATCATGTAATGCATCTGCACTGAAAGATACCAAATCCACGGATCTTCATTCCATGATCCAGCTGGAACTGGGCACAGAAGGCGTGGAAGTACAGGGAGTGAAGAATTCTTCTCTGGCTGATACGCAGGTTCTTCAGCAGCAGATTCTGGAATACATGAAATTTCGTGCACCGGTATATATGGTCAGCGATATTCTGGAAAAATTCAAAAAGATGCCGTTGAAAAATATGAATGAAAAGAAAGACTATATCGAAGCAAAGACAGACTATGCAAAAAAAGCCAAAGAACTTGGAGAACCATCTGAGAACGCCAAAACGGCAGTAGATGCACACAGTGCTGCGATACAGGGTGTGCAGGGAATGGCTTCAGAGATTTCAGAAGCAATGAATATTCTGGTACAGCAGTCTGTATTTTATCTGGCATCAGAGTCTTTACAGAAATATCTGGATAATGAAGCATTAGCACCTGTAGGATCCGGTCAGATCAGTTCAGCGGTGATTCGGCAGAATCTCGCCGGTGCAATAGTATGGGATCGGTCAGAAACTGTTTTTGATGAAATAAGGTATGCAGATCTTGTTGCAGCTGTTTCTCTGCTTCAGAATTCTGGAATTGTAGAGCAGGCGATGAATAACGATGAAAGTTTTACGCAGGATGAATGGAATGCTTATGTAAACATAGATACTGTAATACAGCAGAGCATTGCAAATCTTAAGAGTATTTATGAAGATGCAGAAAAAGATTATATAAATAAGATTGAAAATTACAAGTCTGAGCTTCAGACGATGATAAATACAGGAAACGAAGGAATCACCCAGCTGCAAAAGCTGGAAGATGTGTGGGTCAATAAAGTGCAACCGGCGGAAAAAGCGTGTCAGGAACGCAAAGATGCCCTGCAGAGCAAAGGGGAAGATATATCCGAACTGAATGAGCTTGAAGAGGAAGAAAACATCAAAATCAATACAGACGATCTGGAAGATATGCTCAATTGTCTGGAGAGAAATACAGAGGAGGCGGAAGGCCTTTTGGAAGAAGCCGAAAAGATGATACAGGTAACGGATCATATAAAAGCAGCACAGATCAACAGCACAGAGGCATGCTCGATTTTTGAACGGGGTGCTGCGGCTGCGGTGAATACATTCTGGGATGATAATGCAAATTTTGGAATGCCGTTACAGGGTAATTACTATTATACAGATCCAAAGGAATGCAATTTTTATAAAGAGTATCTTTCCAAAGTCGGAACAAAATCAGAAGATGAGACGGAGCAGAATGCAAAAGATCAAAAGAAACAGGATGCAGAAGATGCACAGGGAGAATATGATCAGATCCTGGAGGGACTGAATGCACTGGGAAAAGAAAAAAATCTGAAAGATTTTTCCGGCCTTTCTTATCCGGATGAGTTCCCAAGTGGACAAAATAAAATTGGATCGGATATTCAGTCGGCACAGACGGTAAAGAAACTGAACTTGGACAGTGATGATACGACGGTGAATGATGGGGCAGGAAGCCTTTCTGCCATAACGGAATTACTGAAAGGATTGGACAACCTGTCTGGAGAACTTTTGGAGCGTGCCTATCTGATGGAATACATGAGCGAAATGTTTAATTGCATGACGACAAAAGAAAACGATGTTTCACTCAGCAACGACAAACTGAACAGCCATTATATTTATAATGGAGAGATAGAATATCTTCTTTATGGAAATGAGAGTACGATTGTCAATAAGACAGAAGCGACTGCAGTGCTATATTCACTGCGTCTGGCAATCAACAGTGCCTACGTGTTTTTTGACAAGACATTGAATGCCGAGGCGAACAGCATTGCCAGCGGAATATCTGCTGCGACCGGACAGGCATGGCTGTATCCGATCATTAAATATTCCTACCTGTTCTGCTGTGCAGTCGTCTACTCCGGTCAGGACTTATCCAGTCTGATGAAAGGGGACGAAGTCGCTGTATGGAGAGCAAACGACAAAGTGAAACTCAATTATAAAGAATATCTGAAACTGTTTCTGCTTGTCTCCATGATCAGTGAGAACAATGAAAAGAAACTTCTGGTCAGGACAGCGGACTGCATTCAGCTGAATACCGGAAAGAGTCTGAGCAGCAAATATACGATGCTGACGCTCCGGGCTGATGTGAAGGCAGAGACGACATTTTTACCAAAAGTTCCAGCACTTCTCGGAAGAAGCAACTCCGATGAAGAGAGTCAGAAGACGATAAAATATCAGGGAATACTGGGGTATTAGGAGCAAAGATGAAGAAAAGACAAAAAGGTTCTATCACAGTAGAAGCAACGTTGTTTCTGCCATTATTCTTTCTGGCATTTGTCAGTATTTACAGTCTGATATCGTTTACCAGAGCACAGCTGATTGTACAGTATGCGGCAGATCAGGCGGCAAAAGAAGTGGCACAGTACAGCTATATTCTGGAAAAGATCGGAATTCTGGATTCTTTGGACGGACTGAATTCCAGGTCAGAGGATTTTGAAAAAAATATAAAGTCTATTGAAGAACAGCTGCAGACAGTTCAGCAGGCAGGAGAAAATGCCCTGAACGGAGAAGATCCTGTAGGTAATACGATAGAAGCCGGAAAAGCAGCGAAGGATGTCTATGGTACGGTCAGTGGTTATGTGGATGATCCGGAATCGTTTATTTCCGGGGTACTGACAGTGTTCAAAAAAGATGCAATCAATGGCATTTCTACATACATGGTTAATACGGTGGCAAAATCCTGTGTCATGAAACAGTTATCTGTTGCCGGAGGCGGACAGGATCCGTTAACTTATGCGGAAAAACTTGGGATTTCGGATATGAATATGTCAAAGACTGTCTGGTGCCAGAATAAGACGAGAGATATCAAGATCATAGTCGATTTTAATATGAATAATCAGGTACCCTTTTTTAGAATGAAGCCGAGACATTACAGAGTCTGTGCTTCTACACGGGTCTGGTCAGGAGTGTGATGAAGGAGAATATGATGGAAACCGTTATAAATACTACAGCAAAAAAGAAAAAGATATTTTTTCTGGCGTTTCTTCTGATAGAAGTGGTGAGCTGCTTTTTGTTTTATAGGTACGACTACCACTGGACGAAGATTCTTCGATATTTGTGCCTGACAGGATTTATGCTGGTCCTGGCAGTGATCGATCATGAAAAATCAATCGTGCCAAATAAGCTGCTGGTAGCAATGCTGGTCATTCGTGCAGTGCTTCTTGTTATCGAGGTCGCTGTATATCCGGTTTACTGGAAAGAAAAAATGATTTCTGCAGTGGGTGGAATGCTGGTTGGTCTGATACTGTTCCTTCTGGCTTATGTTCTTTCGAGAAAAAGTATTGGACTGGGCGATGTAAAACTGGCGGCGGTACTGGGATGGTATCTCGGGTTATCTCTGATCTGGTGGGATCTGGTAGCCGGACTTTTGCTGGCAGGAATCTATTCCGTGGTACAGCTGGCACGCAAAAAACTGAGTATGAAAGATTCCATTCCGTTGGTACCGTTTCTTGCAGCGGGAACGATCTTGATTTTACTGCTTGGATTTTAGGAGGAAGCTATGAAAAAACTGGTTGTTGTGGCAATGATCTTTTTGCTTGGGACTGCCTGGTGGAGTACGATTGACAATTTCGGAGTAAAAAAGGCGGAATACAGACAGCACATTGCAGCAGCTGAAAAATATGAAAAACAGCAGATATATTATGATGCAGTTCTGGAATACAAAAATGCACTGGAAGAAAACCCGGATCAGGGTGATCTGTGGATAAAAATTGCACAGGATTACAGAAATCTGGGTTCAGATGATGAGTTCGAGGAAGCCTGCAATCAGGCGATCAGTCTCGAGGATGATAAACATGAGGCGTTATTTATGCTTACGGATTATTATCTGGAAGAGGGACGAAGAGAAGATGCGATCGCACTTCTGAAACGGCAGGCAGAAAAGACAAAATACAATGGTGATATCAAAGAAAAATTACAGTCACTGGCAGGAGAAGTGCAGACAGTCAGTGCAGATTATGATGAGATCTCGACAGAGTGCAGTGGATATATGTATGTAAAATCCGGAGATCTGTATGGATTCTTGAACAGCAGCGGACAGGAAATCCTGCGGCCGGAATATCAATCAGTCGGATTATTTGGAGACTGGGGAGTTGCACCGGTTCAGAAAGATGGGGAAAGTTACTACATTGATACAAATAATTATAAACGCCGGCAGCCGGAGGAAGCTTATCAGTATCTGGGAACAGAGAAGCAGGGCATTATACCGGCAGAGAAAGATGGAAAATGGGGATATCTCAACAGACAGTTTCAGCCGCTGACAGAGTTTATCTATGATGCTGCAACACCGATTCTGGATGGTTTTGGTGCAGTGAAGCAGGGAGAAAGTTGGGCGCTGATCGGGGATGACCTTCAGATGGCTACAGATTTTGTTTTTTCAGATGTGTTGCAGGATGAATGGGGCTTCTGTTCGAGAAACGGAGTGGCTTTTGTAAAAAGTGGTGAGCAGTACATTCTTGTGGATGCAGAAGGAAAGCAGCTTGGAAGTGAAAGTTATGAAGCAGCGTATCCATTTGTATCCGATCAGCCGGCAGCAGTCATGCAGAGCGGCAAATGGGGATTTGTTTCTATAGATGGCAGTAAGACACTGGAATGTATGTTTGCGGGGGCAAAGAGTTTCTCGGGAATTGGATATGCACCGGTCCAGACCGACGATGGCTGGGGATATATAAAACAGAATGGAGATATTGCAGTGCAGCCTCAGTTTGAAGATGCCAAAGCATTTAACAGCAGAGGAATCGCACCGGTAAAAACAGACGGAAGCTGGAAACTGATTCAGCTGGATATTTATTAGGAGGGACAGCAATGGGATTTTCATTTGATTTTACGGGAGAAAGAAATGTGATTGTATATCAGGCGGAGGCTGGTATGGTATTGGATGAAAATATATACAGATTGTTGAGAAGCGAGCTGATGGAAGAATACATCCTGTCGTTTGAAACAGAAAATACCAGTAGGGAATGTCGGTTTTATTATGACATTACCGGATGCACGAATATGAGAGCCTGGATGGGAGAACATGGATTTCTGGAAAAAAGAAAAATGAAAAAGAAGATTGAAGAGATGCAGAAGCTTCTGACCCGAAATGGAATTCCGAAAGAAATGATTGAACAGGAAATGCAGTATATGTTTGTGAATGATGAGGACGAAGAGGTTCGGCTTGTCTGCATTCCGTTAAGGGAAAATACATATATGGAAACAAAGCGCGGAAAAGCAGAAGACAGCGGATTACCACCACTTCCGAAAGAAATTCCGGTTCCGCCGGAAAATGGAGCAGGCTTCCAGAATTATACAGGTCCGGCAGTACAGAAGAAACCGGAAATGGACAGCCGGAATGAGGTCAGTCGGAATACAGAAAATTGGAATACAGAAGACTGGAATGCACAGGAAGAACTGTATGTTCCGCAGAAGAAGCATTTTTCACATCATACGGAAAATTCACAGCACATGGAGCATTTACAGGATATAGAACCTTTGCAAGACATAGAACCTGTGGACCAGAGATTTTTCAGAGAAGAATCTTTTGCAAAAGAAGACAGCGAGTTCCAGAGGGAGGAACCCGTACAGCATTTTGAGAAACCCGCCGACAGAGATGATGAAGAAGAGGATGGCACAGTACTTTTGTATGATCCGGATGATGAGGGAACAGTTCTTCTTAAAGTACCTCCAAAGATCAACGCCAGACTGATACGCCGTAATACGGGCGAAGAATTTGTGATCAACAAAGAAAGAACCAAGATAGGTAAAAAGGCAGCAGTCGTGGACATCTGCATTCAGGGAAACAAAACGATCAGCAGGGAACACTGCATCATTACATTTGAAGAAGGGGTATTTTTCCTGGAAGACTGTCATTCACTGAATCACACTTATCTGAATAAGACTGAGCTGGAGCCGGAGATTCCGGTCAGACTGGAAACAGACAGTGAAATACAGATGTCAGATGAACTGTTCGATTTTATCATTGAGGAGGGATAAAGATGAAATGTCCAAACTGTAATGGAGATATTAAACTGGGTGAGAAATACTGCGGTCGATGCGGAAATCCGGTTCCCGATGAAAAGAGCGGAAAAGACGAAAAGAAAACCGGAAAGAAGAATGCGAAACAAAACAGAAGCTCCGGGAAAAAAGAAAAGTCAGGAAAAAATGGAAAGAAAGGTCTCTTCCTGCCATTGGGACTTGGCATTCTGTGTGTATTGATCATTGTAGTTGTAGGCCTCGTGGTAACACCTAAGCAGACAACGGCAGGTAAATTACAGGAAAAAATGGATCTTGGAAATAATTATCTGGAAAAAGCGGATTATGTAAAAGCAAAAGCTGCTTTTTCAGAAGCACTGGAAATTGATGAGAAATCACCGGAGGCAGCACTTGGTATGGCAGATGCCTATAATGGACAGAAGAAACCGGATCAGGCACTGAAATATCTGAAAAAAGCTTCCCAGAATGTAAAAACTGCATCTGAGGAAAAAGATGCGACCCATGTGCCGAAAGATACTGCAGATTTCTCCAGTCATTATGAGAAATCGTGCAACGAGACTGCTGACCAGTATAAGAGTAGTAACAATATATCGAAACAGCAGGAAACAAAAGAAGTTATAAAAGAATTTAAGACAATCGTTATCTATGTGCCGGAAAAGAATCCTTCAACTGCTACGCCTGTCCCGGCTAAAAAGGAGACGAAAAAGACTTCGAAACAGACGGCGAAACAGAAAACCAAAGAGAAGGTGACTCCAGAAGAAACAAAAGATTCCGAAGATCCGCTGGGACCAACGGAGAAAAAGGCAGATGACGCTGGCAAGGCGGTCGTTACGACAGAACCTGAAGAAGAACCGACAGTTACGCCGGAAAGCCCAACCCCAACACCGGAAGAAGCGATAGCTGTTCCGGAGGATGAAGTAACACCGACACCAACAGAAGTAATGCCAACACCAACAGAGATAACACCGACTCCAACGGTTTTAACCCCAACACCGACTCCTAAAGAAGAATTCGGCATACCTGTTGCAGAGGAAGAATATGTGTATGATCCGGCAACAGATACAGGGACTTATGTTCCGGTAGGGGAAGATACCGGGGACAGTGGGCAGACAGTAAATAAGCCTGATACATCGGCCAATACTTCAATAGGAGAAATTCCGACGACAGAAACACCAGTGGCGGAAGTACCGGCAGCAGAAACTCCGGCTCAGGAGGAAGCAAAAGAAGATTCTGCAGAAGGAGAAAATGCAGATGAAAAAAATGCAGATGGAGAAATGGTAGAAACGGAAGTTACCGTGGAGGAAGACGGAGAGGAGTCGACAGCGGAGGCTGTGGACGAAAAAGAAATTCTTGACGACTATTCGGATACAATTCTGGAAAAGACTCCAAGAGTTGATTTAAATGGCAAAGATATTCCATACACATATGGAGATGTATCTGCGGTAAATGCAGCACTGAATGGGGTGTTTGGCATGCAGAGATCAGACCTGGATAAAGATGGAAAACCAGAATTGCTCGTGATCGCAATGCAGAATGGGAAGATGACATTTACGGTATACAGAGTTGTAGATGGAGAGGTCAAAGCAGATGCAACAGTGAATGCCACTGATGGAATCGGAACAGCACTTCCGGAAGCTGATTACGGATTTACGCAGGAATGCTTTGGCAAAGAAGATGACGCTGGATGGACAGTAGGTTTTGCATCTTATGTATACGGAACAGATGCAGGTGACGGAACTCCGACTACAAAGTTCAGCATAGAGGCTTATAAGCTTCATGCGGATGGAACGACCATACAGCTGACGGAAGAAGATGCGGCCTCACTGGTGGGAATAGACCTGACAGGAGATCTATCAACGGTATTTGATCCATTGTCTGATGGTCTGGCTACAACGGAGAATGGTCTCCAGGATCTGGTATCGATCGTCGGAAATCTGAGTGCCGGAAGTGAAAATCTTGGCATTAATGTAAAAGATCATACAGTATTTGAGCAGTAAAGGGGAAGGTCATGCTGAAACATATACCGGAGACATACGAAATTATTGGCAAAATAGGATCTGGAAAAAGTGGTGATGTGTATAAGGCGTATCATAAAAACCTGCGTACTTATGTTGTGCTGAAAAAGGTAAAAACAGAGCTTCGAAATCTTGTAAACAATCGTGCAGAAGTAGATGTACTGAAAAATCTGCGTCATTCCGGGCTTCCTCAGGTCTATGACTTTCTGGAAGTGGACGGAGATGTGTATACTGTTATGACTTTTGTAGAGGGAAACAGTTTTGGACAGTATCTGGACAGCGGCAGAGAATTTGAAGAAAAATCTGTGATCATCTGGGCGAGACAGATCTGTGCCACGCTTTGCTATATGCATGAACAGAAGCCACCGATCGTACACGGGGATCTGAAACCGGAGAACATCATGCTGCGGCCGGATGGAAATATCTGCCTGATCGATTTTAATATTTCTGCCAGTCTGGATGGCGGTGATGCCTGGGTGACCGGATATACGAATGGATATGCGGCACCGGAGCAGATCGAAGCCATGCGGTATAACCAGAATGAACTGGATTCGTCCCACTGGAAAAAAGCAGATCCACGCTCGGATCTGTACAGCCTTGGGGCTACGCTCTATCATCTGCTCTGTGGAAAGAAACCGGCGGTGGATGAAGACGGCTATGCAGAAGATATTCAGGATATGGGGCGAAAGGTCAATACAGTTTTTGCAGCGATCATCATGAAGTGTCTGGAACCGAATCCGGATAACCGTTATCAGAGAGCAAGAGAACTGCTGAGTGATCTGGAACATATGTCTCTTAAAGAAAAAAGATATAAACGTCTGGTACTGAATCAGAAGATTATTACCGCTTCTGTGGCATGCTTGATGCTGCTCTGTGCAGCGATTGCAGTCATGGGATATTTAAGGATAGGGACAGATACCCGGAAAGAATATGACAATCTGGTATCGCAGGAGAAGCAGTATCTTGCGGAAGGCGACTATGAAAAAATGGAAGTCTGCTATCAGAAAGCATCAGATCTGATGCCGGACAGTCTGGATGCATATTACCAGAAGGCACTTTCCTGCAGCCAGAGACAGCAGTATGGTGAATGCATTGATTTTATCAATTCCAAAATCCTTGGAAATGAGAAGATCGCGAATCGCGAGGAAGATTTAAATAATGTCTATTATCTCCTGGGGGATTGTTATGCGAAGCAAGAAGATTATGCAAATGCCTGTGCAAGCTATGAGAAGGCGCTTCAGATTGCCCCGGATAATGGCAGTTATTACAGAGATTATGCAATTGCGCTTGCCTGTAGTGGAAATATAGAAGAAGCCAAAAATATTCTCAGTTCAGCAAAAGAAAAAGGACTGGATTCTGTTGAAGCAGATTATGTGCAGGGAGAGATCCTTTTTAATACGGAAGATTATTTAGGAGCGCGACAGATTTTTGAGGCATGCATTGACAAAACAGAAGATTCCTATGTGAAAATGCGTGCGTATATAATGACAGCAAGATGCATTGACAAGATGGAGAGCGGCACGACAGGAACACAGGAAAAGATTCGTCTGTTGGAAGAGGCAGAACAGGAACTTTCCGGAGATGGAAATATCGGAGTGCTGGAAGAACTTGCACAGGCTTATTGCGATGCAGGCGCAGAAGGCGATGATACTTATTATCAAAAAGCAATCGAAATATTTAAGCAGATAGAAAAGCAGGGAATGAGTGATTACGATACGGAATATAATCTCGCAGTCTTATATCAGAATGTAGGTGATTATTCCAATGCAGCGGAAACACTGGATAACATCCTTAAGACGTATGGGGAGGATTACCGTACATATAAGAGCCTTGCTTATCTGGAAGCTTCCAAACAGAATTCACTGGCGGTTGACCTCAGAAATTACAGCAAATTTGGAGAATATTATAAGAAAGCAGATGAGTTATATCAGAAAGAGTCTGCTTCCAATGCAAATGATGCGGATATGGAGCGACTCCAGGAACTTTACCAACAGGCAGTAGATAACGGATGGCTGTAATCTGAGAAATCAGGACAAAAGGCAGGGAGAGAAATGATAGTAGGAAAAATGATGTTTGCAGGAGGTCTGGCGGGAGTGATCTGTTGTATGGTTGCATTGTTGGTACTTCCGAGAATTTTTGAAAAGCAGAGAAAAAAGCTTCTGGAAAAACTGGAAGAGGAAATATGAGAAAGGAGAGAGAAAGATGAAAAAGAGTAAAGTAGCGATTCTGCTGGCAGCGGCATTGACTGTGTCCTGCATGAACGGGATGATGGTGCCGGCAAATGCGGCAGATCTTATTGTATCGTGCAGTGTAGTGTATGCCGGCGGAATTCGACTCAACAAGTCTAAAGTTCAGTTATATGCAGGCGGGAAAACAACGATAACAGCTGTTGGAGGAAATTCAAAAGTAACATGGACTTCCAGTAATTCTAAGATTGCTAGTGTGAGCTCACGTGGGAAAAGAGCTGTGGTAACCGCCAGAAAACCTGGGAAAGCTGTGATAACAGCTAAATATGGAAAGAAAAAACTTAAATGTACTGTGACAGTAAAAAAAGCCAAAACAGTCATAAATAAGAGTACTCTTAAAGGAACCTGGGAAGTTGATGTGCCGATGACAGTGAAAGTAAATAAAACTTCTATACGCTGGATTTATGGTTCGGCATTTTACTATGGAAATGCAATGAAATTTGCAAACAATGGAAGCTTTCTGTATTATGTCGGAGCCGGAAATGGTGGAAAAGGAAGCTATAAAATTGGCAGCAACAGTATCACTTACAGTGTAAGAACTTATGAAGAAGGCAGCCTGGAAAAAGGAACGATCAAGGTCATTAAAGGGAAGAATATACGCTTGATGACGAGATATGATATTTATAAGATTTACTGGAAGAAGAAATAAAAGTTGGATTTTGCTTCAAATCGAGAGTGTAAAATAAAGTGTGTAAGTTACTGGTAACAAAACTTACGCACTTTATTTTTTTATGTAATAGGAGCGTGCCCAGCAAAGCTGGGGCACACCAGTCGGTGAAAGTCCGACTATGGTAATCACCAGTGAGCCATATAGTCAAATCCGGTGCGTTGTAGTAATACAGGGTACTAAGCGGATGGGTAATGTAGCTTCATAAGAAGTGCTAACAATCATGCAGACCGCAACATAAAGTGAATCCTGCCGTATCGTAAATAAAACTTCTCTCAAAAGAGGAGAAAAGAGGAAGTCGAGCCTTGTCCTAATGGGCGAAGACCATGGAAATTGGGAAGAAACTGGAAAAGCACCAACGAAAATCCTCCGGTATATGGGGAACGGTATGTATGAAAGGTGTGCCCCGGAACTGGGGAGACCCTACTTATCACCAGACAGGTAAAGAAGAACCGTATAAGTAGAAGACGAAATCGGATTCTTGATAAGAGGGAGTCGGAGAGGAACATAGTACCAAAGACAGTTATGAAACAAAACATAGCCAAGGGAAGGTTCCTTACTTCATTCAAGTTTGTAGAGAGGGTAAGTGTGAGAGAATGTCATGAAGACTAATAACTCCAAAGAAAAAGTACGACAACTTCAAAACAAACTATATCTAACAGCCAAGAAATGCCAAAAACGAAGATTCCATGCGTTATATGATAAGGTATATTGGGACGATGTGCTGATTGAAGCATGGAAAAGAGTAAAAGCCAATAAAGGTTCCAGTGGAGTTGATGGTATCAGAATAGAAGATATAGAAAAGATGGGAATCGAGAAGTATCTAAAAGAACTCAAAAAAGAACTGATAGAGGGAAAGTATATCCCATCTCCAGTGAAAAGAGTGATGATACCAAAACCAGATGGAAGTGAAAGACCACTTGGGATACCGACAGTAAGAGACCGGATTGTACAAATGGCAGCAAAGATAGCCATAGAACCGGTATTTGAAGCTGATTTCAGAGAATGTTCATATGGATTCCGACCAAAAAGAAGTGCAAAACAAGCACTGGAAGTAGTAAGGAAAGCATGTAATAACAAAGGCTACTATGTTGTGGATGCAGATATAGAAAAGTTCTTTGATAATGTAAACCAAGACAAGCTGATGATACTGATAGAACAACGCATATCAGATCGAAGAATACTGAAGCTGATAAGACAGTGGATGAGGTCTGGGATTTTGTACGGAAGTATACTGACGATTTCAGAACTCGGAACAAGTCAGGGGTCAGTCATTTCACCACTACTGGCAAATATATATTTAAACACACTGGATAGACTATGGGAAAAGTATGGACGTACCCATGGGATTCTTGTAAGATACGCAGACGATACAGTAATAATCTGTAAAAACAAGAAAAGTGCGAATCATGCACAAAGCCTGTTGCAATATATCATGGGAAAGCTGGACTTAAGATTACATCCAGTAAAAACGAAAATAGTAAACATGTGGGACGGAACAGAAGGATTCGACTTTCTTGGACTGCACCACAGGAGATTTTCAAAAATAAATAAGAAAGGGAACCGATATGGAGAGACATATCAATACCCAAGCAAGAAAGCCATGAAGAAAATGAAGCGGACTGTCAAAGAGAGTATAAATCAGAGATACCTGTTGGTAAAAACAGAAGAAGAATTGATAAAAGTTCTAAATCCTAAAATAACAGGATGGAGAAACTATTATAAAACAAGGAATGACAGAAAGTGGATGCGGGCAATAGACTGGTATATTTTATGTACATTTTGCAGATGGAATAATAAGAAACGTCAGCAGACGCGAAAACTAAAAGGACTGTATGCAACTAAGATACGATTACAGGAAAAAGGCTTACAACTAATGGAGGCATGACGTAATGCTGTAGAAAGAAGAATGTCGGAAAGCCGGATGAGGGAAAACCTCACGTATGGTTTGATGAGGGGAAAGAGGGCAAAACCCTCTGACCTACTTTACAATTACTCTGTAATGTTCCTATTACATAAAAACGCTCCGCGAGGATGCGACCAGATGCATGAGGAATATGTCTGCTGAAGCAGACTGCATCTGGCGCGCAAAGCGTAACAAGTCCCTCAAAGATTGAGGGATTCAGGGAGTTTGAAGCGGACTTGTCCGCTTTGTTATATATGCGGGAAGAGCTGCTGGGCTTCATTTATCATTTGGGTAAGTATCTTTGATTTTGGGTGGCTGATAATGATATAGCGCTTCATAGGATTCCAGTTCATCCTCGTTCACCGGCCCGGATGGAATCAATCCAGTGCAGTCCTGAGTGGATGCTGCATTTGAGGGAAAATCACAGGAATCAATGATTCCCTGACTCGTAGGAGTCTTTGGCTTTTTAGAAGAATTTTTTGACATAAATAACCTCCATGGTATACAAATTCAGGGTTTATAGAAGTTCTGAAGATTAGTATATCCAGGAGGTTGTTTTTTTATTATGGTATTTTAGGGTTGTCAAAAATTGTTTTAAATAGTGCAATTAGTTCTGGTAAAAAGAAAAGTTCCCTGGATACATATTGATGGTGTCTGGGGACTTTTTACTGTGCATCGGATGGTTTGACAGCTTCGTTACTGTGCCATTCTCCGCGGAATTCTTTAAAATTTAACATAAACCATCAATTCTTTACATTGACGATTTACCTTCTAATATGGCAAAATAAGTATAACGGACGAAGTAGGACTGCCGGGCGTGAAACACCGCCTGGTTTTCCGTGTTTACAAGAGAAATAGAGGGAGGAAAGAAAATGGCAAAGAAAAGAAAATGCGGCGTGCTGCTTCCAATCAGCAGCCTGCCTTCAAAATATGGAATCGGATGTTTTGACAAAAAGGCATATGAATTTGTAGATGCACTGAAGGCTGCCGGCCAGAGTTACTGGCAGATCCTGCCGCTGGGTCCGACCAGCTATGGAGATTCTCCATATCAGTCCTTCTCCACTTTTGCTGGAAATCCATATTTTATCAGCCTGGAAGAACTGATAAAAGAAGGTGTTCTCACCAAAAAAGAATGTGACAGTGTTGATTTTGGAGATAATGAGGCAAGTGTTGATTATGCAAAATTATATGAAGGACGTATGATCCTTCTTCGTAAAGCATATGAAAGAAGCAATATTTATATGGATTCGGAATTCCGTAAGTTCCAGGAAGAAGAGGCATGGTGGCTGAAAGATTATGCACTCTTTATGGCAGTGAAGAAGCGTTTCGGCGGTGTACAGTGGAGTGAATGGGCAGAGGATATCCGCCTTCGCTGGCAGAATGCACTGGATTATTACAGAGAAGAAATGTATTTCGAAATTGAATTTCAGGAATATATGCAGTTTAAATTCCGCCAGCAGTGGATGAAACTGAAAGCTTATGCCAATGAAAAAGGAATCCAGATCATTGGTGATATTCCAATCTATGTAGCAATGGACAGTGCGGATACCTGGGCAAACCCATGGCTCTTCAAACTCGATGAGAAGAATTGCCCGACACAGGTGGCCGGATGCCCTCCGGATGGATTTTCCGCGACTGGTCAGCTCTGGGGAAACCCGCTGTATAACTGGGAAGTGCATCGTAACTCCGGATATGAATGGTGGATCAAACGAATTGCCAATTGTTTCCGTCTGTATGATGTTGTAAGGATTGATCATTTCCGTGGATTTGATGAATACTATGCAATTCCTTATGGTGATGCGACAGCAGAAAACGGATGGTGGGAAAAAGGACCTGGAATCGATCTGTTCCGTGCTATTTCCGCAAGTCTTGGTGACAGGGAGATCATCGCAGAAGACCTTGGATATATGACAGACAGTGTTAAGAGACTGGTAGAAGAGAGTGGCTATCCGAATATGAAGGTTATTGAGTTTGCCTTTGATGAGCGTGATACCGGAAATGCCAGTGATTACCTGCCGCACAATTATCCTAGAAACTGCGTTGTTTATACGGGAACACATGATAATGAAACACTGCTTTCCTGGCTGGAGGATATCACTCCGGCAGAGAGACGGCAGGTGCGTAAATATCTGAATAATTTCAAGGATTCCGGTAAGGAACTGTGTGACGATCTGATCTGTCTGGTAATGCAGAGTGTTGCGAATCTCTGTATCGTGCCGATGCAGGATTATCTGGGACTCGATAATTCCGCACGAATGAATCAGCCATCCACACTTGGAAAGAACTGGAAGTGGAGATTAAAAGAAGGACAGTTCACGGCAGAACTTCAGAAAGAAATGCTGGAACTGGCAACACGCTACGGAAGAAGATAATAAAGATCATTCAAGAACGTCAGGCAACTGGCGTTCTTTTTTCTTCTGTAAATGATACAGATGACAATAAAATTATACTATGCTAAAATGAGCACAGAAGATTGTAGCTATTCGGAAACGAGGAATAATAGAATGAAAAAATCCATAGAAAAAATAACATATTGTTTTGTAATAATAGCTGCATTGTTTGTATCATTTGTGTCATTTGTTGAGCCTCTTGTTATGAAAGATATAAATATAACAAAAGTAATACTGGTGTTGCTATGCTATGTAGCAGTATTTGCAGGAAGCCTGACACTGTTCCGGCGATTATCGGAGAGAACACTGTACTACCTGACCATAGCAGGGATATTCGCAGCGGTTATTGTGCAGACATATATTGTTTTTCATATGCGACTGGTTCCGGAAGTGGATCTGAATCATATTTATGATTATTGTGTAGATATGGTGGAGACAGGGAAAATCAGTTTTGGCGAATCGAAGTACTTTGCTTATAATACAAATAATATTCCACTGGCAATCGTAATCTACTATGTATTCCGTATGGCAGCATTTACAGGTATGGATTACCGGATTGCGGCTGGATTGTTTAATGTGCTGTTGATCCTTGTTATGTATGTATCTGCATTCCTTATTTTAAAAAAAGTTACTACGATTCGAACAACCGCGGTATATATGGCATTACTTCTTACGAATCCTTCTTTTTATGCGTACGCGTCTTATTATTATACAGATACGATATCAGCCGGACTGGTTATGGCTGCTGTATGTTTTATTATTTACGGCTGTTATAAGAAAAAAAATCACTGGAAGATGATACACTTTCTTGCTGCCGGATTTCTAATCGGGTTTGCAACCTGCATTCGTGTAACCAGCATTTTTATAGTACTTGCGGTTGGCGTCTGGATCTTGCTGAATAAGTATTGGAAAAAGTTACTTACATTGGGTATCCCACTGGTATGTGGTCTGCTGATTTTTCAGTTGGCATGGGGTGGAGTATATCGTTACCATGTAGACATGGATACTTATGATTCGGCGATTACGATTGAGCATTTTCTGATGATGGGAAGCCATGGCAATGGAACGTACAGTGTAAAAGATATGAGGTTTACACGCAGTTTTCCGACACATGAAGAAAAAGTGGAAAATAATAAAAAGGTCTATCTTGAACATCTTCGTGAGAATGGAGTGCTGGGGAATCTGAAGCTTGCCATAAAGAAAGAAGCAATTGTATGGGGAATCGGTACACATGGATATACTCAATACACAAAAAATGTAGTGGAAAAAACAACCTGCTATGACTGGCTCGTTGGTAAAAAATCCGGTTTGTTCAGAACATATATGCAGGCTTACAATATAGTATTGTATGTTCTGATCCTGTCTGGCGTGTGTTGCACATTTCGTAAGAAAAAAACAGACAAATACAGCTGGATCCTGGCAATCTACTGGTGTGGTGCGCTTGTCTTTTATATTTTCTGGGAGGCGCATCCGAGGCAGTCAGTAAGTATATTGCCTTTATTGACTATGCTGGCTGTTCCATGGATAGAAAGAAGTTGTATTGTCCGTGATTAAGATTTATACTTAAGATATTTTCAGAAGATTAAAGGAGTAATTCTCATGCAGACAGCCAAAGATTATTTGCATGTTTTTCTTGATATGGGCGATGCACTGTTAAACAGCGGTGCAGAGATCTTCCGGGTGGAGGATACACTGAATCGAATGGGATATGCCTGTGGTGCTACTCAGATGAATGTTTTTGTGATCACATCCAGTATTGTCATTACGATGGAATTTCCGGGAGACGGAGCGCGTACACAGACTCGCCGGGTACGGGAAGATGGCGGAAATGATTTTACCAAGCTGGAGCAGTTAAATGACTTGAGTCGTCGTTTTTGCAGGCAGCCTGTTTCTGCCACAGAACTTCGAAAAGAATTTGATAAGATCAATGCAGACAGACCAAAGCCACTCTGGAAACTTTTTGGAAGCCTTCTGGCGGCCAGTAGTTTTGCACTTTTTTATGGTGGAAGTATTTCGGATGCGATTGCGGCAGGACTTGGGGCTGTTTTGATCTGGGCATTACAGCAATATTTTCGACCAGTGTGTATGAATGAAGTGACGTTTCAGTTTGCTGCTTCTTTTCTGACAGGATGTGTTATTTGTGGACTTGTTTTGCTTTGTCCGTTCCTTCATATGGATAAGATTATGATTGGGGACATTATGCTTTTGATTCCAGGTCTTATGTCAACAAATGCTATCCGGGATGTGCTGATTGGTGATACACTTTCCGGAATTATCCGTCTGATTGCGGCATTGCTTCTGGCGGCCGCACTGGCACTTGGATTTATGGGGGCAATTCTTCTGTTTAGGAGGCTGGGGCTTTGAACACAACAATTGTAATACAGCTGATTACCGGAGCCCTTGGTTCCGTGGGATTTGGAATTCTCTTCCATATGAAAAAGAAATACCTGCCTTTGGCAGCAGCTGGTGGATTTATAAGCTGGATGGTGTTTCTTCTTGGAAAAGGACTTTGGGGAAATGTCTTTCTTCCGTCATTGCTGGCAGGCTTTATTGTAGATGTGTATGCGGAAATTCTTGCAAGAATCTGTAAAGAAACGTCTACATCCTTTTTTGTAACTTCTGTTATTCCGTTGATTCCCGGAAGTACACTTTATTACTGCATGAACAGTATAGTGGAAGGGAACACGGTACAGGCACTGGAATATGGAAGGGATACTTTTCTCTTTGCATTTGGAATTGCAGCGGGAATGAGTATTGCGTGGGCAATCTGCTATTTCCTCAGAAGTATAAAGAAGAAATAGAATCAGGGCTGCGGTCACTGTCAGGTGATTGCGGCCCTGTAAATTTATAATATTATTCAGCAAGATAATAAACAGAAGAGTATGGCGGCAGAGTAAGGACGATCTTGCCGTCTTTTATTGCCTTTGTGGCACTTTTACGTTTCTGGGTTCCGCCATAAACAGCGAGATTGCTGTTCAGGAGTTCTTTTAATTTCTGTGCATCAGAAATGTGCAGTTCATATACATGTTCCTGGTCGGAAAAGTTAAAAAGAGAAATCATACGCTCTTTTTTGCTGCAGCGTTCAAATACATAGATGCAGCATCCTTCCTGATGGCAGTCGATCCACTGGAAACCATCTGCTTCATAATCTTTTTCCCAGAAAGCAGAGTGTTCCAGATACAATTTATTCAGGTCTTTCATGAAACGGGCGAAGCCAGCATGAAGTGGATAATCCAGAAGCATCCAGTCCTGCTCGCGTTTTTCATCCCATTCACGGAACTGGCCGATTTCATTTCCCATGAAATTCAGCTTTTTGCCCGGATGCGCATACATGTACATATACAGAGAACGCGCCTGTGGGAATTTGTATTCATAGTCGCCGCTCATTTTCTGCATGATCGTTGCTTTGCCGTGAACAACTTCATCGTGAGACAGCGGGAGCAGGAAACGGGCATCATAGTAGTACATCATGGAGAATGTCAGTTTGTGATAGTTTTCCGGGCGGTATTCCGGTGCGGTACGGAAGTAATTCAGCGTATCGTTCATCCATCCCATATCCCATTTATAATCAAAACCAAGGCCGCCCTGATCGACAGGATCGGTTACTTTGGGGAAAGAAGTGGAATCTTCGGCAGCAAGAATCACAGAAGGATGCATGCACTTCAGTCCCTGATTCATATACTGCAGGAATTCTACAGCATTGAGGTTGACGCCTCTTGCCGGATCGCCCTGCCAGTAGATGGCGCGGCTGATTGCATCCATACGGATACCATCCATATGGAATTCGCTGATCCAGTAGTTTGCACAGGACTGCAGGAAGCTTCGGGTCTCGCCGCGGGAATGCATGAAGTTGCAGCTTCCCCATTCACTGACACCAACCGCAGAGTTCGGATATTCATAAAGTGCGGTTCCATCGTAATTCGCAAGGCCATAAGCATCTACGGCAAAATGAACCGGAACAAAATCCATCAGTACGCCGATGTTATGTTTGTGACAGGCATCGATGAAGGCCTTCAGCTGATCAGCTGTTCCGTATCGGGAAGTCGGACTGAAAAAACCGGTTGCCTGATAGCCCCAGGATTCATCACATGGATATTCATTCAGAGGCATGATCTCCAGGTAGTTATAGCCGTTTTTGACCAGATATGGAATCAGAATATCAATCATTTCTTCATAGTTATACCAGTCGTCTGCTTTGTCAGAAGGCTTGCGAAAAGAACCAAAATGAATTTCGTAAATGTTCAACGGTTTTTTTCGGCAGTCGCTGCGGCTTTGCAACCACTGGCTGTCTTTGAATTTGTATTTTGACATGTCACGAATGATAGAGGCACTGCTTGGGCGAAGCTCCATGCCAAATCCATACGGATCGCAATGATCGACTGGATTACCGTTACGGTCATAAATCTTATATTTGTACATCTGACCGGCTTTTGCCTGTGGAACATAGCATTCCCAGAAATTACCGTCAGAAACTTTGTTCATTTCCCATTCCTGCCAGTCATTGAATTCTCCGATCAGAGTGATGCGGGAGGCTGAAGGTGCAAAAGTACGAAAAGTTACGCCTTTTTCTTCAACATGGGCACCAAGATATTTATAAGCGTCAAAAATTTTTCCTGTATAAAATCCATAAAAATCCATCATATTCTCCTTGTAGATAATAGACATTAGTTGCTTTTTTGAGTATACTAAAAGGTAAAAGTGCGGAGTAATCCGCAGGTATTATAGTTACTTTATACTAAAGAAACAGGGGGATTGTCCACCGACGATTTGGCATAAGCGGTGGATAACCGACGATTTATAAAATCTGTCGGAAAAAGGAGAACAGGAAACATGGATATCAGAATAGAAAAAACAGAGAGAGCGATCCGAAATGCATTTCTGGAATTGCGTGCAGCGAAGCCGCTGGAGAAAATTACGGTGAAAGAGCTGTGCAGCCTGGCATGCATCAATAAATCAACTTTTTACAGTCATTATGAGGATATTTATGCACTTTCACAGATGCTGGAGTCAGAGACGATCACGACAGTGATCAAAAATATTTCCAGTCAGCAGGAATCACCGTTTAAAGATCCGGATGTGTTCACAAGAAATTTATATATGGCGCTGGTATCGAATCATTCACTGATCAATATTTTGTTTTCCGGAACAGAAAAAAGTCATCTAGGTGACTGTCTGGAAACAGAATTGAAACGGCTGATCGTGGAAAAATATCCGCAGTATGAGACTGATCCGGAGAAAGATATCATGCTTTCCTTCTGTATTCAGGGATGCTTTCATGCGTATCTGAATAATCAGAAAAATGATCTGGATACACTGATCCATGTCAGTGAGACGATCGTGCGAAAACTGGCCCCTTTGTATATAGAAGAAAGAAGAGAACATGAATGAAAAAACTGGTTATTGGAATTCTGGCACATGTAGATGCCGGAAAGACAACTCTGTCAGAAGAACTTCTGTATCTGTGCGGTGAGATCCGAAAGATTGGCCGTGTAGATCATGGAGATGCTTTTCTTGACACATATGAACTGGAAAAAGAACGAGGGATTACGATTTTTTCCAAGCAGGCGCTGCTAAAAACAGAAAATATGGAAGTGACGCTTTTGGATACACCGGGACATGTGGATTTTTCAGCTGAAATGGAACGTACGCTGCAGGTCCTCGATTATGCGATTCTGGTGATCAATGGAATGGACGGTGTGCAGAGCCATACGATGACTTTGTGGAGGCTTCTGGAGCGATACCAGATTCCGACGTTTTTGTTTGTCAATAAAATGGATCAGCAGGGGACAGATCACGATGCATTGCTGAATGATCTGAAACAGCATCTTCATGAAAATTGTGTGGATTTTGGGAGAACACAGGATACGGATTACGGAATGTATGAACTTACTCCAGAGCAGCTGGAAAACATTGCGGTCTGTGAGGAAGACATTCTGGAAACATACCTGGAAACAGGCATCGTCGAAGACCGTGACATTGCACGACTGATCATACAGCGAAAAATCTTCCCGTGTTATTTCGGATCGGCACTTAAAGAAAAAGGTGTAAAGGATTTCTGGAATGGCGTGCAGAAATATACGGCAGAACCAAAGCGGCCGACGGAATTTGGCGCAAAAGTGTTCAAGATTGCAAGAGATGAACAGGGAAATCGTCTTACGTATATGAAAATCACAGGAGGCAGTCTTAAAGTAAAGACACTGCTTTCTTCAAATTCAAACGGACAGAGTCTGCCGGGGCGTAAAGCAGAAGAGGCTGCCTGGGAAGAAAAGGCAGATCAGATTCGTCTGTACTCTGGAGCAAAATATGAACTGACATCGGAAGCTGAAGCCGGAACAGTCTGTGCGGTGACAGGACTTACGAGAACCTATCCGGGAGAGGGACTGGGAATTGAACAGGAGTCAGAACTTCCGATACTGGAACCTGTCCTGAATTACCAGATTATCCTTCCGGATGACTGCGACCCACATCAGATGCTCCAAAAGCTGCGTCAGCTGGAGGAGGAAGAACCGCAGCTTCACATTCTGTGGGACAGTCAGTTTTCTGAGATTCATGCACAGCTTATGGGAGAAGTGCAGATTGAAATCTTGAAAAAATTGATCTGGGATCGTTTTCATGTAGCTGTGGAATTTGGTGCCGGAAGTATTGTTTATAAAGAAACGGTTGCAGAGCCGGTAGAAGGTGTGGGACATTTTGAACCGCTCCGTCATTATGCAGAAGTACATCTTCTGATCGAACCGGGGGAACCAGGAAGCGGATGCCAGTTCTTTACTGCATGCAGTGAGGATGTACTTGCACGAAACTGGCAGAGACTGATTCTGACGCATCTTGAAGAAAAGGAGCATATTGGTGTATTGACTGGATCGCCACTGACTGATGTGCAGATTACGATTCTTACCGGAAGGGCACATACGAAACATACGGAGGGTGGTGACTTCCGACAGGCAACTTACCGTGCGGTACGTCAGGGACTTCGCAAAGCAAGAAATATTCTTCTGGAACCGTATTATGAATTCCGACTGGAAGTACCGGCAGAGATGATAGGACGAGCAATGGCAGATGTCCAGAAGATGCAGGGAACGTTTGATGCACCGGAGGTAGAGGGCGAAACTGCAATTCTCAAAGGGACTGCGGCTGTCGCTCAGATGCGGGATTATCAGAAAGAAGTGGTTTCCTACACACATGGAACAGGAAAACTTTTTTGCAGCCTCAAAGGATATGCGCCATGTAAGAATCAGGATGAAGTGGTACAGAATATTGGATATGATCCGGAAGCGGATCTGGAAAATCCGACAGGATCTGTATTTTGCGCGCATGGAGCTGGTTTTGTTGTTCCATGGGATCAGGTAGAAGCTTATATGCATCTGCAAAGTGGTGTGGATATGGATGAACTGGACAGTGAAAGCTGGTATGAGGATGTGGAAAGTGCGCAAAATCCGGGTACAGCGGTGGATAACGCAAACATTTCCAGAAATATCAGTGGAAAAAACGGAAAGTTTTCTTACAGCGGAAGCTATGAAGAAGAGGAAGAACTGCAGGCTATTTTTGAACGTACTTTTGGGCCGATGAAGCGTGACCGCACTGCTTTCCAGAAAAAGACCGTACACAGTTCGATGCCGGCTACCCGTTACAGAGCAGGGAAACCGCGACAGGAAGAATATCTGCTGGTGGATGGATACAATATCATCTTTTCCTGGGAAGAACTGAATGAACTTGCAAAGGAAAATATTCATGCTGCATGCGACAAATTGATGGATATCTTAAGTAACTATCAGGGGTATCGTAAATGTACGCTGATTCTTGTTTTTGATGCCTACAAAGTGGAGGGACATGTGGAAGAAATCATTACGTATCATAATATCTATGTGGTTTACACGAAAGAGGCCGAGACAGCAGACCAGTATATTGAAAAGACGGTCCACAGGATCGGCAGACAGTATCAGGTAACGGTTGCGACTTCTGATGGGCTGGAACAGGTCATCATTATGGGACAGGGCGCCCACAGAATCTCTGCACAGGGATTGAAGAAAGAGATAGAAGATACGGAAAAAACTGCCAGAGAAGAATGGCATCAGCGCAGACAGAGCAGCAAAACGTATCTGTTTGATCATATGTCAGAGGAGATGCAGGAGCAAATGGAAAAAATCCGTCTGGGAGAAAATAAATGATCTATTTATATAAAAGAAACAAAACAGGAATCTGCATTGACCGTGTATATGGATACGATACGATCGTAGAACTTCCGGATATGCTGGAAGGCTTTCCGGTGACAGAGTTGGGAGCGTATATTTTTTCGGACCATATCGATTCGACAGAATTAAAAATGATGCAGGAAAAAGAAAATTTTTGCACAGAGAACGGCAAGGCGACACGACCTGAGGATGATATGCCGCAAGCTGCGGGAAATCGTGTAGAAGAAATCCGTCTTCCACGTCAGCTCAGGAAGATTGGCCGGTATGCTTTTTATAACTGTTTTCATCTTAAGAAGCTTACGTTCTATGGAAAAATGCAGGACCTGGGTGCAGGAGCACTTACCGGCTGCCACAGGATGGAACAGATTGCGGTGGAGACCGATGAAAAGGGAGAATCCAGTTTACGGGATTTCCTGACAGAGCTTCCGGAGACACTATGTGTTGACATAACGATAGATGGGGAATATGGAAGGTTCTGGTTTCCGGAATTTTTTGAAGAAGGTGTGGAAAACACGCCTGCCAGGATCCTGGAAAATCATGTGCATGGAAGCGGAATTCGTTATCGAAACAGTTTCGTACATAAAAAGATCAATACGTTGGAATACGACCGGCTATTTCCATATGCAGTTGCCTGGGAACAGGAGCGGATCGTATTGAATCTGGCACTGGACCGAATTCTTTATCCGGTAAGCATGACAGATGAGGCAAAAGAAAAATATCTTATATATATAAAGGAACACATACAGCAGGCAATAAGGCTTCTGGGAGAACAGAAAGCATATGATTCCATGCAGCGTATCCTGAGGAAACTTGCGCCAGATCGGGCAGAAACAGAAAAGATGCTTGAAACGGCACAGAGTGCGAATGATTCCAGATGTGTCAGCATTTTAATGAATGAACTACAGAAACATGGAAGAAAACAGAGAAAGGCATTTGAACTGTGAAAAAAGAGTACAGGGGCAAATTTGGAAATTTTGTTCACGAAGAGAGAAAAAAAGAAGAAGAAACTTTGGAAATCTGCGAGGACATTCTGAAAAACTCCAGAAATGAGATGGCTGTTGCCATGCGTTTTCTCCAAAGTGCATTCGGGGCACTGCGTCCGACTGTTTCGGGTGAGACAGATGTTATGGGAACTGACGGGAAACTGCTTTTTGCTTCGCCGACATGGCTTTTGAATACATTTATACAAAACAAAGTATGGATCAATCGTATGTATCTGCATGAACTGCTTCATTGTCTGTTTTGTCATCTCTGGAATCGCAAAGTAAAAGAAGAAAGTGATCAGAGACTCTGGAACCTGGCGGCAGATATTGCAGTAGAGAATGTCATGGATGACCTTTATGAGAAAGCGGTCTATATCCGACCGAACAGTTTCCGAAGAGAAAAGTACCGCCAGTGGAAGGAAAAAAAGAACGTTCTTACAGCCGATGCGATGTTTTATCTGTTGATGGAATGCGAAGAAAACGAGATTATCCGATTGGAGCAGGAATTCAGGCGTGACGATCATCATTTCTGGTATACACCGCAGAATCGCAGTGGAATGGCGAGTCACCAGAAAGAATGGGAAGAGATGCGACGCAAGATGCAGACGGAGATTGAACTTTTTTCAAAAGAAGCGGCAGGTGATTCTCCGGGACTTGTGGAGCATTTACAGGCAGAGAACCGGAAGCGTTATGACTACCGGGAGTTTCTGCGGAAGTTTTCGGTTCTAAAAGAAGAGATGCAGGTGGATATGGATTCCTTTGATCCGATCTACTATAATCTGGGATTGGAATTATATGGAAATATGCCTCTGATCGAGCCTTTGGAAACAAAAGAGATGAAGAAAATCGAAGACTTTGTGATTGTTTTGGATACATCGATGTCCTGTAACGGCAGCCTGATCCGTCGTTTTCTGGAGGAAACGTACAGTGTGCTGTCTGAGTCGGAGAGCTTTTTCCGTAAGATTCAGGTACATATCATTCAGTGTGATGAAAAGATTCAGGATGATCAGGTGATTCATGATCAGCGGGAGATGGAGGCGTATCTCCAGGACTTTACAATCCGGGGATTTGGCGGGACAGATTTTCGTCCGGCATTTGCCTATGTGGATCAGCTTCTGAAAATGGGCAGCTTTCAGCGGCTGCGAGGACTTCTGTACTTTACAGATGGATATGGGATGTTCCCGGCGAAGATGCCGCCGTATGATACGGCATTCATTTTTATGAAAGATGATTATCGGGATGTGGATGTGCCGCCATGGGCGATCAAGTTGATACTGGATACCAAGGCACTGGAAAGAGAGAGGACAGCAGAGCATTATGAATATTAAACAGGCAAAACAGGAAATCATAGATACTGTACAGGCGTATCTTCTGAAAAACGAGTATGATGAATATGTGATACCACGGGTACATCAGAGACCGGTACTTCTTCTGGGAGCACCGGGAATCGGAAAGACACAGATCATGGAACAGGCAGCCAGAGAGTGTGGTGTGGCACTGGTCGCTTATACGATCACACATCACACCAGACAGAGTGCGATCGGTCTTCCATTTATCTCTAAGAAAGAATATGGAGGCAGGGAATATTCAGCGACAGAGTACACGATGAGTGAGATTGTGGCGAGCATTTATGACCGTATGAGAGAAACCGGACTTACCGAGGGAATTCTGTTTATCGATGAGATTAACTGTGTTTCAGAGACACTGGCTCCGGCGATGCTGCAGTTTCTGCAGTGCAAAACTTTTGGAAATCATGAAATTCCAAAAGGCTGGGTGATCGTAGCAGCAGGTAACCCACCGGAATACAACAAATCCGTCCGTGATTTTGATGTTGTTACACTGGATCGTGTCAAGAAGATCACAGTAGAACCGGATTATCGTGTCTGGAAAGAATATGCATTCAAAGAAAATATTCATCCTGCAATTCTTTCTTATCTGGAACTTCGAAATAACTGTTTCTATCAGATGGAAACAACGGTTGACGGCAAACAGTTTGCAACGCCGCGTGGTTGGGAAGATCTGTCAAGAATCATGGAAGTTTATGAGAAGCTTGACAAGAATATCACGGCAGATGTGGTCGGACAGTATATCCAGCATGAGCGGATTGCAAAGGAATTTGCAGAATATTATGAACTCTATCAGAAATATCAGCAGGATTATCAGATCGCAGAAATCCTGAAAGGACAGCCGTCAGAGGCAATGGTCAAAAAAGTTTCTCATGCGTCATTCGATGAGCGAGTCAGTGTGGTTAACCTGCTATTCTCAGGCGTTCGCCAGGCAGTACGTGATGCTGTTCTTCAAGAAGATGTGCTGGAAAAAGTTTTTGAAGTGCTTAAAAGCCTGAAAGAACCACAGGAAGGTGGAAATCTGGTACAGCGTCTCGGAGATTTTGTGGATAACCTTCGGGCAGAAAGAGAACGTAAACAGACAGAGGGGCTTCTGGAGCGAAGAGAGGATCGCACGATCCGAAAAGCTGTTGAAGTGCTGGAAGGATATGTGACGCTTCTAAAAAAAGAGCAGACAGAAAACTGGGAAGAAGCCTTTGACATTGTAAAGAATGCTTTCGGAGAATACCGTGCGTCCTGGGATGCTGTCTGGGACGAGTCAGGTTCTACGCTGGAATATGCATTTGATTTTATGGAGGCAGCATTCTATAACAGTCAGGAGATGGTAATTTTCGTATCTGGTATTAATACAGATTATTCCTGCGTTCGTTTCCTGGAAACGTATGAATGTGAACGCTATATCCGCTACAACCGGGATCTGTTGTTTGAAGATGCGAGCCAGGAAATCCGAAGAAGGATAGAAGAACTGTAAAACTGAGAGAACAGTAACCTGTAAACATATGGAACTGTTATCTGTAAAGATATGAGGGAAGGAGAAGATTATGAAAAAACAAAGTAAACTTATGACATTTCTGATGTCACTTCTGTTGGCATTTATGCTTGCAGTTCCGGGAAATGCAGTTTCCACGCAGGCAGCAGGACAGGGTGATATGGCTGTACATTTTATTGATGTTGGCCAGGGACTGGCAATCCTCGTCCAGTCAGGAGGAGAAAATCTTCTTTATGATGGTGGAAATCGGGCACATGCGGATGAAGTGGTACAGTATCTGAAAAATCAGCAGGTAGAGACCATTGATTATATGATCTCTTCTCATTATGATGAAGACCACCTGGGTGGACTGGTCAAATGTCTGGATAATTTTGAAGTGGAACATGTGCTGGGTTCTGATTATGTACATACTTCAGATCTGTTTAATACATTTATGAATACTGCTACTGCACATGCGATCATTGTGGAGTATCCGTCTGTCGGAGATACTTATGAGTTTGGAACTGGCAGCTTTACTGTCATGGCGCCGGATGGGATTTCCCAGAACAGCAACGATAACTCGGTAGTCATCCGTCTGGTTAACGGAAACGACAGTTTTATGTTTATGGGAGATGCTGAAGAGACCAGTGAACAGGATATGATCAGTACAGGAATGAATCTGGACTGCGATGTGTTAAGTCTTGGACATCATGGTTCTGCATCTTCGACTTCCTGGGATCTTCTGGAGGCATCTACACCGTCCTGGGCAGTGATCAGCTGCGGACAGGACAATTCTTATGGACATCCGGCTGCATCGACCATGGAAAAACTGAGAGATATGAATATTCCGGTTTATCGTACAGATGATCAGGGAACAATCATTGCTCTTTCTGATGGAGACACAATAAGCTGGAATCAGGAACCATGTAATGATTATACGGCAGGAGATGCAAAGCAGCAGAGTGCAAACAGCGATACCTCACAGGCAGCACAGTATTCTTCAGAAGATACTGCTTCTGCACCGGCAGTAGAAACAGAGACACCGGATACTTCTTCTGATACACAGGGACGCACCGTATGGATTTCTGCAACCGGAAGCAAATATCACAGCAGACCGGACTGCGGAAATATGAACCCGAACAAAGCGACACAGGAAACAGAGGCACAGGCACTTTCACAGGGATATGAAGCCTGCAAAAAGTGCTGGTAAAAAATTAGTAAGTCCTGTAGAAATCCTGGACAAAACGAATAAACTGGCGCACATGTGGTTTCAGAATACGATTTTTACTGTAGACAATATAAAAAGTTCTTTTATGAGCAGATTCTTCAAGTGGAAAAAGAAGAATCTGCTTTGTTTTTTGCAGATCGATCGTAGAGCGTGCGGAAAGAATGGAGATTCCCAGTCCGTTCACAATGGATTTTTTGATACTTTCCAGATCGTTCATGCGGGCAATCACATTGAGGTCACTGGATGTAATACCGAGTTTTTCCAGAAAGATATCCATTTCCTTCTTAGTGCCGGAACCTTTTTCACGGATAATGATCGGATCTTTCATAAAATCCTGAAAGGTGATTGCATGATTCTGCATTTCCAGATAATGCTGGGTTACCGGGGTTGCAATGACAAGTTCATCCTGACAGAAAGGAAGAAAGACACAGCTCTCATCGCTGGTATTCTGTCCAACCAGCGCCAGGTCCACAGTGCCGTCAAGGACGCGGTTGATGGACTCTGCACTATCTGTCTGGATAGAGTGAAAATAAGTATCCGGGTGCGTTTTTCCGTAGGCAGCCAGGATTTCCGGCAGCAGATAGGAAGACGGAATCGTGGATGCAGCAAGGTCGATCATATGTTTCTGGACACCAGTGAAATTTTCGAGAAGGTTGTTACGAATCTCCAGCATGCGTACAGCACTGTCGTAGAGCTGGTAACCTTTTGTAGTGATCGTCGTTTTTTTGGTGGTGCGGATGATAAGTTTTGTATGCAGCTCTTCCTCCAGTGAACGTACATGTGCACTGATGGTTGGCTGGGTGAGATAAAGCTTTCGTGCTGCTTCGGAAAAGCTTCCATAATCAACAACGGCAACAAAAGCCTCTAATTGTTTGAATTCCATGATGTGATACCCCTTGATAATGAAAAATTACTGTAAACGGGTGAGTAGTAGCAGATAAAAATGAAAGTTTATAAATGATATGGAGAACCTGTAATCTCTGCAAGGGCATGCAGAGCAAGATCAACTTCGTGATGTGTGTTTTCTGGTCCGAAAGAAAAACGAATCGTTCCTTCTGGGTAAGTGCCAAGTGTTTTGTGTGCACTTGGGGCACAGTGAAGTCCGACACGTGTCATGATTCCGTAAGTGTCATCCATTTCATAGGCAACGCGTGCCATATCTGTTTGTAATGTCTGGACAGATACGACAGAAGTGCGTTCTATCGTATTATGTTTTCCTATTGCACGAAGAGTTGATTCAGACGGATCCATCTGCATGAGTCCATTGATAAAATACTGCGTTAATTCCAGTTCATGTTGGTGAAGTTTGCCCATATCTGTCTGCTCCAGATCACAGAGTGCTGCATGCAGACCGAGAATTCCGGGAATGTTTGGTGTTCCTGGTTCGAATCGATCAGGAAGAAAAGACGGAACTTCTTCTGTATGGGAAACACTTCCGGTTCCACCGCTTAAGAGAGGCTCGATTTGGGAGGCGAGTTCATTACGGATCAGAAAACCGCCGGTGCCCTGTGGACCGCGAAGACCTTTATGTCCGGTGAAAGCAAGAGCGTCCAGCTGAAGTGCCTCCATATCGATTGGGACAGTACCGGCTGTCTGGGCAGTATCCAGGATAAAAAAAAGTCCATGTTTCTTACAGAATTTTCCAAGTTCCTGTACCGGCATTATGGTCCCACAGACATTAGAAGCGTGCAGGCAGACGAGAAGCCGGGTGTTCGGTTTAAGAAGTTCTTCTGCTTTTTCTATAAGAAGAGAACCGTCCGCAGAGCATGGAATACGGTCAAAAGTGACTCCATGCCGGGTAAGCTGTACCAGCGGACGCATGACCGCATTGTGTTCCATAGAGGAAACAAGTACATGGTCTCCGGGTTTCAGCAGTCCTTTCAGAAGAATATTCAGACTGGTCGTGATATTGGGAGTGAAGATTACATTTTTGCCTTTTCCGGATGTGAAATGAAACAGGCGGAGAAGCTGTTCACGAGTCTCGAAGATCTGTTCTTCAACAGAATAGGCAGCCTGATAACCTCCACGGTTCACATTGACAGCAGAACCATTCAGGTAATCGTAAACAGCCTGTGCCACGGAGGGAGCCTTTGGATAGGAAGTACTTGCCTGATCCAGATATATTTTTGCCATAACTTAAACCTCTTTTCGAATATTTCAGAAATGGAAATTATAATGACTTATAAAATATTTCTATAAATAGCTATAAAATAAGACTATATTGAATTGGAGATTTTGTCAATGAAATGTTATCATTTTATACAAAGAATGTATGCTATAAACAAAAAAAATTAGCATAAGAGGGAAAGGAAGGTAACAACAAATGAAAAAAGAAAAAATAACGATCGTTGTGACAGGCGTGCTGATCGGTGTGATCTCAGCAATGCTGGTGTTCTTTGGAAATCCGGCGAACATGGGATTCTGTATCGCCTGTTTCTTACGAGACACTACAGGAGCATTGGGACTCCATTCTGCAGCTGCGGTACAGTACATCCGTCCGGAGATCATCGGGCTGGTGCTTGGTGCATGCATCGTGTCACTGATTACAAAGGAATTTCGTCCGAGAGGTGGTTCGGCACCGGTTACCAGATTTACACTGGGAGCTTTTGTTATGATCGGATGTCTGATGTTCCTTGGGTGTCCGTTCCGAATGATCCTGCGTCTGGCTGGCGGTGACGGAAACGCCATTTTTGGTCTGGTAGGATTTGCAGCAGGTATCCTTACGGGAACATTCTTCCTGAAAAAAGGTTACACGCTGAAACGTTCCTACAAGATGCCGAAACTGGAGGGAGCTGTATATCCGGCATTCCAGATTGTGGTGCTGATTCTTCTGGTAGCAGCACCGGCATTTATTCATTTTACGGAGCCGGAAGGCGGACCGGGAGCCAAACATGCAGCAATCCTGATTTCACTTGCTGCTGGTGTGATTGTTGGTATCCTTGCACAGAGAACACGTCTCTGTATGGTTGGCGGCATCCGCGATGCAGTTCTTTTTGGAGAGTATAAACTACTCTTTGGTTTTGTAGCAATTCTTGTCAGTGCGCTGATTATGAATGTGGCACTTGGATTTTTCCATCCGGGATTTGTCGGACAGCCGATTGCACACACAGATGGACTGTGGAATGCGCTTGGCATGTATCTGGCCGGGTTTGGCTGCATTCTTCTTGGAGGTTGTCCGATGCGTCAGCTGATTCTGTCAGGAGAAGGAAATACAGATTCTGTTGTTACAGTACTTGGTCTGATGGCAGGAGCTGCTTTTGCACATAACTTTGGCCTGGCATCTTCCGCAGACGGACCGACTGCAAATGGTAAGATTGCAGTTGTGATCGGCATCGTTGTGGTTGCAGCTATTGCAGTGATCAATTCAATGAGAAAAGAAGAAGCCTGAGAAAAAGAACTGAAAGGAGAATGAGAGATGAAGCGAGTAGACGCAAGAGGGCTGTCCTGCCCGGAGCCAGTCATTCAGACAAAAAATGCAATGGCTTCAAAAGAAGCAGAATATGAAGTGCTGGTAGATAATGTAGTTGCGAAAGAAAATGTTTCTCGTTTTGTGATGCATCAGGGATATCAGGTGAATGTGGAAGAACAGGGAGACGATTTCCTGCTTAAAATAACAAAATGATGACGTATATTGCGACTTTTTATTCCCATTATGGAGCAATCCAGTTTCGTAAAAACTGTGAAAAAATGAAACTCGACGCAGTGATCATGCCTGTTCCGAGAAACTTGAGTTCTTCCTGCGGAACCTGTGTCCGTTTTGCGGCAGAGGGTGAATTTCCAGAAAAAAATGAAGAAACAGAGCAGATCGTTCGAGTAGAAAAAGGTGAATATATTTGTATCTTTCATGCAGAAGAATAAAAGAGGGACGGTGTTTGAGGCACAAACACCGTCCCTCTTCTTTTGTTTATTTTCCATATTTTCTTTTCTTTTTCTCCATTTTAATTATGTGAAAAAAAAGATATACTTGCCTTACTTGATAAATATTTAAAAGAAAAAGGAGGATAACAAAGTATGAGAACAAAAACAAAAAAACTGGCAGCGTTGGTTATGAGCGGAGTTATGACACTGTCTATTGCAGCACCAGTAGCTGTACAGGCCGATGATAAGGTAGAGCTTACCGGTATGGTACAGCAGTCCAGATGGTATTCTGGATTACAGAACATGGTGGAGAAGCTTGAGGAAGACGAGAATATTTCTATCGAATTTGAAGTTGTTCCTGATGACCAGTATGATAACCTGATGAAAATGAGATTAAATTCTCATGAAGCTCCTGATCTGATCGCATATCAGTTTGCTGATCTGTATGCTGCTGTAGACCCGGAAGAGTTCTTTGTTCCGTTAGATGATGAAGAATGGATGGCTAAAGTAAAAGCTCCGGAAATTACAGAATACAATGGAAAGCATTATGGATATTGCTTCGAGGCATCCAATGGTTTCCAGGGACTGATCTATAATAAAGATGTTTTTGAAAAAAATGGAATAACGGAACTTCCGAAAACTCTGGATGAGTTTTATGCTGTCTGTGATAAATTAAAAGAAGCCGGAGTCGTTCCGATTGCTATGCCGTCAGATACCTGGGTACCGCAGATCTGGATGACTTCCGGTATGTCACGTGCATTGGGAACTGAAGAAGCTTGTGAGGATTTTGCAAATAAGATTCTGACAAACCAGGCAAAATTTAATGATTATCCGGAAATGGCTGCTGTAATCGACGAGTATCTGGATTTATTTAAAAAAGGTTACGTGAATGATGATTATATGACAGTAAGCTATGATGAGATTCTTGGACGTCTGGCAAGCGGTGAAATCGCAATGATTTATGGCGCAACAGAAATTCTGACATCTATTGAAGAATCTTATCCAGATGCTAACCTGACAATCTTCAATCCTCCTGTAGGCTATGATGATAAAGACGTGCTGGCATATCTTCCTACAGCTATGGGACTGGCTGTAAATAAAGATACAGAAAATATGGATACAATCAAGAAGGTATTCGATCTTTGGAGCACACCGGAATATGGAAATCTGTATTTCCAGTCTCGTCCGGGATTCCCAAATATTGAAGGTATTGATGGTAATGAAAGTGCTATGAATCCGGATATTCCAAAAATCTACAATGAGTATATGGAAGATGGCAGAGTAGTTGCGCAGATGAACCAGTATATTGACACACTTCAGCCGCTGTTTGGAAATACTATTTGGGTTTACTACCTTGAAGCACCATCTAAAGGAAATATGGATGGAAAAGATATTCTGGATCGCTTCCAGAAAGATGTGGATAAATTTATGACCGAAAAAGGCGCAGAAGGCTGGAAATAGTACATCCTCTACCCTTTGACTAATAAGATTAATCCAAAAAGGGGACTGGAGCAAAGAGCTTTGGTCCCCTTTTCCATTAAGGAGATATAATATGACGAAAAAAAAGAAATCAATTTATCCTTTGTGGGTACTTACTCCGGCAATTTTGATATACACCCTTTTTTCGGTGGTTCCCATTGTGATTAGTCTGGTATGCTCTTTTACAGACTGGAATATGGGACGGCTATACACCCCTGTTTTTAATGGCTTGTCAAATTACGTGGAACTGTTACATGATCCTGTTTTTCTGCGATCAATTGGCAATACTTTCCTTTTTGCATTGATAACCACTATCCTGAAAACAGGAATAGGATTTCTGCTTGCGCTTGCTATGGTAAAAAAAATACCGGGAAGAGGGATCATGCGAACCATCTATTATGCTCCATGTGTAATCAGTATCACAGTTGTAGGAGTATTATTTAAAGCAATTTTGGCGAATAAAGGTTTGCTGAATAATGTTCTTCAAATAATAGGCCTGGGCGGACTCGCGCATGACTGGCTCGGAAGCTATGGTACTGCTATGGGAAGTGTTATTCTGGTAGAAACATGGATGTGGGCAGGATTTAATATGTTTATCTTCATCTCAGGATTACAGGCAATCCCGGAGGATTATTATGAAAGTGCTACATTAGAGGGCGCTTCCGCATTTGAAAAATTAAAAAATATCACACTTCCTCTGATTGTCCCGTCAATGACAGTTGTAGTGACACTCAGTATTGCCGGAGGACTCAAAGTATTTGATATTATTTATGTAATTACAAATGGAGGACCAGGATTTGATACACAGGTTCTGGCAACTTATACATACCAGTCATTCAGCCTGGGATTCCTTGGAGAATCATCAGCTGGAAGTATTATTCTGGCAATCATTGTCGTGATCATATCGTTTACTATGAATCACTATCTGACGAAACGAGAGGTGGAAATGTGAAGAAAAAAAAGGCAGAAAAAATTATTCTCTTTCTAGTTATGGTTGCATTGGCATTGTTATACATAGTACCATTTTTGATGATGGGGCTTGGCTCATTTAAAAACCAGGCGGATGCTGCAAAATTTGATCTTTCCCTGCCAACACAATGGATCTTTTCCAATTATAAGCACGTGCTGGAATCCGGAAAAATATTATCTGGATATATAAATAGTCTTATTGTTACAGTTCCGGTAACACTGGTATCTGTTTTTCTGGGAGCAATATCCGGTATTGTTATTTCTAGACGAAATGACAAAATGTCACATGGAATTTATTATTATTTTATCTTTGGTCTTACATTAACTTTGCAAACTGCATCAATCTTCTTTTTATTGCAGGCTTTGCATATATATGGTACATTTTTTTCTGTAATATGCATTTTCATTTCGCTCCGGATCCCTTTTACGGTTATGACTTTTTGCAGCTTCGTAAAAGGTGTGCCTAGAGAAATTGATGAAGCTGCTATTATGGACGGATGCAATTTCTGGCAGATGACCCTCAAGATATTAATGCCAATATTAAAACCAATTATGGTAACGAACGTTGTAATTACTGCTATTGATGTATGGAATAATTTTATGATTCCTCTGTTTTATCTGGGATCTGCAAAAAAAGCAACAGTATCCATGGCAATTTACAGCTTTTTCGGACGATATAACAGGGACTGGCAATATGTGTTTGCAGCATTAATGCTGGTTGTATTGCCGATGTTATTACTTTTTATAATTCTTCAGAAACATATTATTGCCGGTATGACAGCCGGTGCTGTGAAAGGATAAAGGGAAAAATAAATGATTACAAATTATATGATTATTGGTTACGGATGGAGAGCTGACTTCTACTACAGAATCGCAAAACTTTTGCCGGAACGTTTTTCTGTATGTGCAGGTGTATTACGTACAGAAGAACGTGCAAAAGAGGTTGCTCATAAAGAAGGCGTTTTTGCTACTTCTGATTTAGATCAGGCACTGGAACGTAAACCGGATTTTGCTGTCCTTTGTGTTCCAAGGGATGTAACGAAAGATTATCTGGTAAAATTAATGAAAAAAGGAATTCCGGTACTCTGCGAAACACCTCCGGGAAAGAATGTTGAAGAATTAAAAGAATTATGGGAAATGTCTCAGAAATACAATGGCCGCATTCAGATAGTAGAACAATATTTCCTTCAGCCTTACTATGCTGGTATACTGGATATAATAAAACAGGGATATCTGGGAAATGTATCCAGCATTATGCTGTCTGCACTTCACGGATATCATGCAGTCAGTGTATTCCGTAAAGTTCTTGGACTGAAATACGAAAACTGTACTATAGAAGGGAAAAAATTCTGGTCAGAAGTTACCGCTACAAATGGCAGAAATGGTTTTGATGAAAGCGGAACAGTCATTAAAGAGGACAGAGACTGGGCATATATGGAGTTTGAAAACGGAAAAACAGCCTTTATGGACTTTGAAGGTGAACAGTACTTTTCACAGATCCGTACGCGTCGATGGAATATTCGTGGTGTACGTGGTGAAATCAATGACAATACTGTACGATTTTTAAATGACTGCAACCAGCCGGTAGAACAGCTTATGAACAGAATCGATGTGGGAATCAATAATAACAGTGAATGGTCACATAAGGGAATAATGTTCCTGGATAAACAAATTTATAAAAATCCTTTTTATCCTGCAAGAATGAACGATGATGAAATTGCGGTAGCTGACTGCCTTTTGCATATGAAGAATTATGTAGAAACCGGAACAGAATTTTATTCACTGCGTGAAGCTCTTCAGGATACCTACTTATCCTTTATGCTGGAACAGGCAATTGAAACCGGTGATACCATCAAAACTGAAACACAGTCCTGGAGTATTTAACATTCGATAAAAGAGGTGATTACTTGACGAAATATCAATTTCAGAAAAAAATACTGTTACGTAGTATTTTTATTATGCTTATATTGTTTATTATCTTGACTGTTGTATTTTCCGGTTATGTTATTAAGACGCAAACAATTGAGTTTGAAGACCAGGTGGATACACAGCTTCAGGGAATCACCTCTCAAATTGATAATACGCTGCAGCTGGCAGATGATATTGCCTTACAGATTGCTGCAAACTTTCAGATTATAGATGTATTCAATAAATTACAGGGATATCATGGCAAAAAAAACTATTTTGTTGAAAAAACAGATATAGATTATGATGTTAAACAGCATCTGATTTCCTATATGTTAAAACAGAATTTTCTGAAACGAATCAGTTTATTTGACGCTAACCAGGATCTTACTTATGTGGGAAGCGCAGTAGATTATGGATACTTAAAAAAGGGTTGTCCAAATCCAGAGCATTTTACAGAGATAGAAAATTATTTTGCAGAAGAAAATGGAAAAGGAAATCTGTTCTGGGTTGATGCTGCTGACCCATATATGAAGGATGCGTCACCAACAATTTCTGTTCTGCGTGAAATAAAGAATTATCAGCTGATTCCTTCAAAATGTCTTGGGTATGTGCAAGTCCAGGTTCAGATAGACAGCTTTGAACATCTGGGACAACTTCTGGGAAAAGACTCGGAATGCTATATTTTGGATCAGAAAAACAACCATATATTGTATTCATATCAAAGCAGCAGAAAAGAATCTGAAGTAAAAAAAATTTTAAATCAGATGAATAATCCAGTGAAAAGGGGATTGTACTGCAGGCTTTGGGAATCTGAAAAATATGGAATCAAAATCTTTGTTGTGTCTCAAAACACAGGACTGATTCATAGTCTGATCTCCACATTTACGTGGGGATTTATTTTGCTTTTATCTTTAATTCTCATCATGATTTCAGGACAGAAAAATGTGATCAGACGAACAACGGAGCCAATTGTTCAAATGTGTGAGATGCTGACAGGGTTGAAGGTTGATAAAAATCTGAAAAATATCCCTCTGGTAAGCGGTAATGAAACAGATGAATTAAGACAGCTGAATCATGCATTTGATGAACTGATAAAAAACTTAAAAATATCTATGGAAAAAGAGATGATCAGCAGGGTAAATGAAATACAGAGTCAGATGTATGCATTGCAGACTCAAATAAATCCTCACTTTATCCATAATATTTTAACGATTATTTCTGCCATGTCTGGCACTTCCGAACGTGAAAAAATACCGGAAATCTGCGAAAAACTTTCGAGCATGATCCGATATAATGTGAGCAGTTCAGAAAGCAGAGTGGATCTGAGCAGTGAACTTTTACACGCAGAGAATTATCTGGAATTAATGAAAATGCGTTACGAGGAAAAATTTCAGTATTCTATGTCTTATGTAGGAGAAATGCCAAATTTTCATTTGCCAAGATTTATCATTCAGCCGCTTCTTGAAAACTGCTTTGCACATGGCTTTCATAATAAAGAATTTCCGTGGAAAATTGATATTCAGATTTATTGTTCGGAGGAATGCTGGGAAGTACAGATCCGAGATAACGGATGCGGTATGGATCAGGAAGAACTGGAAAAACTGGAACTTGAATTACTGGAAATGAGAAATCGTGATGTGAAATCTCTTATGAAGGAATTGAAGATTGGCGGTCTGACTATAAAAAATGTTTATCTGCGATTATTTCTGGCTTATGGTAATAATATGATTTTTGATATAAGTAATAAATCTGAAGGAATGTGCATTACAGTTGGAGAAAATTATGAAAATACGTGTACTGGTAGTTGAAGATGAGCCTCCGATTCAGAGGAGTATTTGTCAGAAAATAGAGGAAAGTAATGAGAATTATATAGTAGTAGCTGCAATAGACAATGGAAAGGATGCTATACAATATCTGAAAGAGTATCCGGTGGATGTTATGTTTGTGGATATGAATCTGCCTATTGTGAGCGGAAAAGAACTGTTAAAATTTTGCTACAGTGAAAAGCTTCCGGTACTGCCCGTGGTTTTGAGTGGCTATACAGATTTTGAATACGTGAAATGTGCGGTAGCAAACCATGCAGTGGATTATTTGCTGAAGCCCTTAAACAGCCAGGAGCTGAAACTTATACTACAAAAAATTGAGATAAGAATCCGTGAACAGCAGCAGGAAGAAAAAATCCAAAATCTGACAGATGCAATAAAAGGATTCAATACACTGCAAACGAAAGAAAGCAATTCAGAAAAGAATCCTTCATATAGCATGCTGCTGATATCTCTTGGCGCATGTCCATATGAGAATGAAAGAAACTACAGGGAGCTCTTTGAAAAGCTGGATTTAGAAGGGAATTTTTCACAAATTGTTTCAGAGGAGAATTTCTGGCTGGTAAATGGAAAAAATATTAATGAAAAAATTATTTTTGTTCGCAGAGATCAAGTCCCGGATATCAATCATCTGAATCAATTTGTCAGGTCTTTGAAGTTTTTGGGGCTCACGATTACCATTGTATTTTACAAAGATGCCGTAAAAGTGTCTGATATTTTTGCAACATATCATTTACTGCAAAAATATGCACGTAAACATGTGATTTTTCTAAAGAATTCTGTTTTGATTTATAGTCCGGAAGGATTCAAATCGGATTATACAGATCTCAGAAGGAAAATCGACTGTATGATTCTCCAATGCAAAAATATGAACATAAGTGACATAACAGATTCTTTTGCAGAATTACTGAAATTACTTACTGTAAGGCCGATTACGCAAAAAGAAGCAGTAAGAAATATTAAATATTTCGTATCAGAGTTATACAAAGTACATCATGGACACAGAGAATTCTTTGAAGTGGAAGAAGATATTCAATTTATTCTGGAGAATTATTATACGAAAGAAGAAATACTCAAAGAATTTGATTTCCTGTTAAAAGATATTTTTGGAATCGAGGTATATGATTCCAGAGATAAAAAGATTATTGCCTTAAAGATGAAAAACTATCTGGATGAAAAATTCAGAAGCAATGTGACAAACCAGTTACTGGCAGCTAATTTTGGATTTGTGCCGTCATATTTAGTCAGCATTTTTAAAATCTGCTATGGTTTGACACCGATGGATTATCTGGTAAATAAGAGAATAGATGAGGCAAAAGTGCTTCTGGAAGATGGTTCATTAAAGATTAAAGATATTGCCCGTGTGGTAGGATATGAGGATTCCCTTTATTTTTCGAAAGTGTTTAAAAAATTTACAGGGGTTAGTCCGAAAGAATATAAGGGGGACGGTGTTTGAGGCACAAACACCGTCCCTCTTTCCATTCCAATGGAATTCGTGTATACTTAAGAGAATATGAAAGAATAATACACAGGAGTGATAAATATGGGAGAAAAACTCACTAAACGAGATATTGAAAAAATCGAGGAAGAGATCGAACATCGTAAGCTTGTGATAAGAAAAGAAGCGATCGAGGCTGTCAAAGAAGCACGTGCACAGGGAGACCTGAGTGAAAATTTTGAATATTATGCAGCGAAGAAACACAAGAATCAGAATGAAAGCCGTATCCGCTATCTGGAGAGAATGCTGAAAACAGCAACAGTTGTAGATGATTCTTCGAAGTCTGATGAAGTCGGTATGGATGATATCGTTGAAGTAGAGTTTGAAGAAGATGGAGAAGTGGAAAAGTATAAACTTGTCACATCTATCCGTGGGAATTCCATGGAAAACCGTGTCAGCATCGAATCTCCGATCGGAAAGGCATTGAAGGGACACAGAGTCGGAGACAGAGTACTGGTTAATGTCAATGAAAATGTCAGCTATTATCTACGCATCAAATCAATCGACAAGACCGGAGATGAGGGCGAAGATATCCGCAGCTTCTAAAAAGTAAAACAGGTTTTAAAATAAGACAGTAAGAGAGATTTTTTGACAAGATTCGATTTTACAAAGATTTAACATAATACTGGTGAGAACTTTACAAGGTGTCAATATGATGAAAACATATTAAATTCAGGTAAAGGAGAATAATATGAATTTTTTCAGTATATTGACATTATTAGGAGGTCTTGCCATGTTCCTGTACGGAATGCAGGTCATGGGAGATGGACTTGCGAAAGTCTCAGGCGGGAAGCTGGAACAGATTCTGGAGAACCTTACATCCAGTAAATGGAAAGCAGTTCTTCTGGGTATGTGTGTGACGGCAGTTATTCAGTCGTCTTCCGCAACGACCGTTATGGTGGTCGGATTTGTAAACTCCGGAATCATGAAGCTGACGCAGGCAGTTGGCATCATTATGGGTGCCAATATTGGTACCACGATTACATCCTGGATCTTGAGTCTGACCGGAATCGAGAGTAGCAACTTTTTTATCAGTCTGCTGAAGCCGAGTTCTTTTTCACCAATTCTCGCGGTGATTGGAATTATTTTGCTGACTTTTACAAAGAGTTCCCGCAAAAAAGACATCGGTACGATCATGCTTGGTTTTGCAGTACTGATGTTTGGTATGGAAAGTATGAGCGGAGCTGTGAAACCTCTGGCTGATGTACCGGAGTTTACCGGACTGCTTCTGAAGTTCTCCAACCCGGTTGCCGGAATCCTTGCAGGTACGATACTGACCGCGATCATTCAGTCATCTTCTGCATCCGTAGGTATTCTGCAGGCACTTTGTATGACTGGCGCAGTACCGTTCAGTTCTGCATTTCCGATCATCATGGGACAGAATATTGGTACTTGTGTGACAGCACTTTTGTCCGCAATTGGAGCGAATAAGAATGCAAAACGTGCAGCGATGATCCATCTGTATTTCAATTTGATCGGAACCGTGGTATTCATGATTCTGTTCTATATGATCAATGCTGCTGTTCATTTTCCGTTTATGACACAGATGGCGACACCGGCAACGATCGCGATCACTCACAGCGTGTTTAATATCACGGCAACACTGGTATGGCTGCCATTCTCTAATCTGCTTGTAAAACTTGCCTGTCTTACAATCTGTGATGACAAGAAAGATGAAGTCAGCAAAGAGGATCAGGAGTTTATGATCCTGGAATCTCGTTTCCTTGAAAAACCTGCTTTTGCAGTGGAACAGGGAAGAAATGCAGCAAGACACATGGAGAAAGATTCCAGAAAGGCACTTAATATTGCTCTGGATCTGATCTATGATTACAGTGAAGAACAGGCAGAACATGTACAGGAGATTGAGTCAAAAGTAGACCGTTATGAGGATGAGCTTGGAACATATCTTGTAAAGCTGAATAACAAAAATCTCTCAGAGAGAGACAGCCATAGTGTATCAACGATGTTGCATTGTATCGGAGATTTTGAACGAATCTCAGACCATGCGGTCAATATTATGGAGTCAGCACAGGAACTTCATGAGAAAAAGCTTACTTTTTCAGCTCAGGCACGAAATGAGCTGCAGGTCCTGATCGCTGCCGTTAGCAGGATCGTAGATACAGCATATCAGATTTTTGACAAGCAGGATCTGAATCTGACAGAGGATGTAGAACCACTGGAAGAAATAGTAGATGAATTAAGCAAAGAATTAAAACGTCGTCATATTAATCGGCTTCGTTCCGGAGAATGTACGATTGAAATGGGATTTATTCTGACAGATCTTCTTACCAGTCTGGAAAGAATTGCAGATCACTGTTCGAATATCAGCGTCTGCATCACGCAGGTAAGAGAGAATCTTTATGATACACACAGTCATCTGGAAAGTATGAAGAATGAACCGGATGATGCATATTATAACCGTCTGGAAGAACTGCAGAAAGAGTATGTACTTCCGTAGAATATTTGCAGGGCTCCCGGACAGAAAGGAATTATGCTGAATGATCTATTGTGTGGAAGACGAAAAAAATATCAGAGAGCTGCTGATCTATACACTGGAAACGACCGGGTTTTCTGCAAGAGGGATGGCAAACAGTAAAGAACTGAAAGATGCACTGAAAGAAGAACTGCCGGATCTGATCCTTCTGGATATCATGCTTCCGGGAGAAGATGGATACAGCATTCTGGAACGTCTGAAAGCTTCATCGGAAACCCAAAATATTCCGGTGATCATGGTGACGGCAAAAGAAGCGGAGTACGATAAAGTAAGAGGTTTGGAAGCAGGCGCGGATGATTATATCACCAAACCGTTTGGAATGATGGAGTTTGTTGCCAGAGTCAAAGCGGTTCTCAGGCGCTGTTCAAGACAGGAAGAAGACAAAGAACTGAAATGTGATGATCTGAGATTGTCTGTGGGCAGACATAAAGTTTACTGGAAAGAGGAAAAAGTAGAACTGACCAGAAAAGAATTTGAACTTCTTCAGTATTTGATGGAAAACAAAGGTCTGGTCATGACCAGAAATCAGATTCTCTGTCATGTATGGGGATATGATTTTGATGGAGAAACAAGAACGGTGGATGTGCATGTCCGTACGCTTCGTCAGAAACTGGGAGAAGCAGGCAACTTGATAGAAACGGTGCGTGGCGTCGGCTATCGGATAGGAGCATGATATGAGGAAAAAAATACTGAATCATACCTGTATACTGGTAGTTGTTTCTGTACTTCTGACATTTCTTGCAGCAGGACTGGTCATGTATGGTAAATACAATGAAGATCTGAAGGAAAGTGTCCGGGACAGCCTGAAATATGTGCAGGATGGCGTAGAAAAGATGGGTAATTCCTATCTGGATGATGCACTTGGAAAGGCTACTTCAGCCCGCATTACGCTACTTGATCCAAAGGGAAATGTCCTGTTCGATTCGCTGGAGAATTCTGCAGAACTTGAAAATCACAGTAACCGTCCGGAATTTATTCAGGCAGAGAAGAATGGATACGCGGAATCACTGAGATACTCGGAAACATTGTCCAAACAGAATTTTTATTGTGCGGTAAAACTGGCTGATGGAGACATCCTGCGTGTTGGAAGAACAACGGATAGTGTGTTTTATACGATGTTATCGAGTTCGGTACTGCTTGGAGGACTGCTGATTCTGATTTTTGCAGTGACATTTATTCTGGTCCGCAAACAGACAAAAGATCTGATCGAGCCAATTAATACACTGAATCTGGAAGAGCCGCTCAAGGATGTGGCATATGAAGAATTACGTCCGCTTCTTGGAAGGGTGGATCAGCAGAATAAACAGATCGCCAAACAGATGGAAGAACTGAAAGAGGCAGAAGCAGTGCGCAGAGAATTTTCGGCAAATGTTTCGCATGAGCTCAAGACACCACTTATGTCAATCTCCGGATATGCAGAACTTATGATGAATGGGATGGTTCCTGATGAAAAGGTGCCGGAATTTTCGGGCAGGATTTATCATGAAGCAAGTCGTCTGAGTGCGCTGGTCGCAGATATCATTCAGCTTTCCAGACTGGATGAAAAAAACAGTGACCTTCCGTTTGAACTGGTAGATCTGTATGAACTGGCAGAGGACATTGTTTTGCATCTGGACAGTGCGGCTTCGAAAAAAAATATAAATGTATCACTTGAGGGGAATGCGGTAACGGTACAGGGGGTACGGCATGTGATCTATGAGATGCTGTATAATATTGCGGATAATGCAATTCGTTATACGGATCAGAATGGTACAGTAAATATTTTTACGGGAACAGTCAATGGACATGCTTTTTACCGTGTGGAAGATAATGGAATCGGTATTCCGGAAAATGAACAGAAGAGAATTTTTGAACGTTTTTACCGGGTCGATAAAAGCCATTCCCGTGCGACCGGTGGAACAGGCCTTGGACTTTCTATTGTAAAACATGGAGCAATCCTTCATAATGCAGAGATAAAACTGGAAAGTGAGCCTGGCAAGGGTACAAAAATGGAGCTGGTGTTCTGAGAACACCGGCTCCTTTTAGCGTTACAGAATTCAAATTCAGAAGTCCATTGCAGAAAGGGCATCTTCATCAGCGATGATCGTGCAGTCCGGGTGGAACTGTAAGATCGATCCTGGCACTTCTGGAGTGACTGGCCCTTGAATGACCTGTTTCAGAATTTCAGCTTTATCTTTACCGTTGACGACCACAAGAATCTTCCGGCACCGCATGATCGTTCCGATTCCCATGGTATATGCCTGTTTTGGAACATCCTTTTCGCTGTCAAAGAATCGTTTGTTGGCCTGAATCGTGGTTTCAGTCAAATCTACGCAGTGAGTCTCGTTTTCAAAATGGTCGGATGGTTCATTAAAACCAATATGTCCATCGTGACCAAGCCCGAGGATCTGGATATCAGCTGGACCGATCTTGTGAAGCAGTTCGTTATATGCCTGGCATGCTTTTTCAGCATCTGGTTCTGTGCCGTTCGGAACGTATGTATTTGCATGGTTGATATTTATTTTGTGGAACAGATGGGTATTCATAAAATAGCGGTAGCTCTGTTCATCAGAACCAGCCAGTCCTTTATATTCATCGAGATTGACAGTCGTTACCTGAGAAAAATCCAGGTCACCGTTTTCGTACATTTCTACCAGATGCTCATAAGTCCCAACAGGAGATGAACCTGTAGCAAGACCAAGAACACTGTCCGGTTTCAGGATTATCTGTGCCGCAATCAGATTGGCCGCCTTTCGGCTGAGTTCCTGATAATTTTTTACTTTGCAGATTTGCATGTTTCCTCCTTCTTGTCCGTTTAGTGGACATGTGCATTTATTATACATATTTTTGTATTCGTCATGTTTAAGATTGAGATTGTGGACGTTCAGATAATGCCTTGATGGATGTGGCGTATTCTGTTGGTGTCATGCCGGACAGCTTTTTGAACTGTCTGGAAAAATAATGGATGGAAGAATATCCCAGAAAATCAGATATCTGTGTAAAATTCATATCATTTTCACGAATCAGCTGTTTGGCAAAGTCAATCTTCATACGGGAAAAGAATTCGATAACTCCGCACTGATATTCTTCACGGAAAAGCTTTTGAAGCTGAGAACGTCCAATCATATTGTCCTTGGAGATATCTTCAATCGTCAGAGACTGCCGCACATGTTCTCCGAGATAGTGGATGATATTCCGGCAGGTTTCAGAGCTTGTCTGACAGGAATCATAAATCCCTGCGGAAGCAGAATAATGTGCGATAGTGTATCTGCGGATCATATGGATCAGAAGTTCTTCGAGATACAGCGTCAGAAGCTTCTGAGAACCAAAAGGGACAGTACTTTTTTTGATCATTTTTTCAAGATATGGATTATCCAGGGGAGAAGCAAAACAGTTTCTTGCTTCCGCAATAATGCGTCCCAGAATACTTCGTTCGGTATCGGAAAATTCGAGTATTTTATTTTCGAAAAATTTCATACATGGGGAATTGCACGCAAAAGAGATTACAATGATATTTGGTGCAGTTCTGCCATTTGCTTTCAAAGTATGAAATTCATTTGGACGATGAAAGATGACCTGACTGCGTGTGAGAGTATAGGTACCATTGTCTGTGATAACTTCGGCAGCACCTTTATCTACACATTGAAATTCCCAGAAATCATGACGTTCACCATCGAAATGAAAATCATTTCTGTATTCGTAGTAATGAATTGTATAAATATCTGATACAAATAGTTCCTGATCCAGTTGAATGCTCTGATATGCCACGGGATAACCTCCTTGGTCAGATGATATTCGTCATTTATAATATTGTTTGTAAATATTATACTAATGAATTTGTGATAAATAGTCAAATCATTATTGATAATGTGCAAAAATATAATTTTTTTGTGCAAATACTAAAAATGAAAAAAAGGTAATATGGTATGGGAAATAAAATTATTTGTTGTCATATCTGAAATTCTGTTGTACGATTTAAAAGAGTATGAAGAAACAGGAGGGAAAATTGATGAAGAAACCAGTTTTAGTAGTTATGGCTGCGGGAATGGGAAGCCGTTACGGTGGACTGAAACAGATCGATCCGATCGATAAAGAAGGTCATATTATTATGGATTTTTCTATTTATGATGCAGTGAGAGCCGGATTTGAAAAAGTTTTATTTATCATAAAGAAAGAAAATGAAAAAGCTTTTCGTGAAGCAATCGGAGAGCGTCTGAGTAAGCAGATCGAAGTTGCATATGTGTTCCAGGAACTTGATAATCTCCCGGAGGGATATACTGTTCCTGAGGGAAGAGTAAAACCATGGGGAACCGGTCATGCCGTCTTAAGCTGTATTGATGAGATTGACGGACCATTTGCTGTTATCAATGCAGATGACTATTATGGAGTACATGCATTTAAGATGGCATATGATTTCCTGACTTCTGAGCAGGAAAAAGAAGATGTTTACCATTATATGATGGTTGGATATCGTCTGGAAAATACTCTGACAGAGAATGGTCATGTTGCCAGAGGGGTATGCGTGACAGATGAGGAAGGTCATCTGATCAAGATCAATGAGCGTACTCATATCGAGAAACATGATGGAGGTACGGCATATACAGAAGACGATGGGAAATCTTGGACAATGCTTCCGGAAGGCAGTATTGTTTCCATGAATATGTGGGGATTTTCGAACAGCATCCTTAAGGAATTAAAAGAGCGTTTCACAGCATTCCTGGATGATGCGATCAAGAATAACCCGATGAAAGGTGAATACTTCCTTCCGTTTGTTGTGGATGAACTTCTTCAGGAAAAGAAAGCTACTGTCAAGGTGCTAAAATCCGAAGATAAATGGTATGGAGTTACTTACAAAGAAGATAAACCAATGGTAATGACTGCAATCCAGAATCTGAAAGATCAGGGTCTGTATCCGCAGAAACTGTGGGAGGAAGCATAAGTGGAGACTAGTAATAAAGTGCACGAAGCAATTGATGGATTTAAACTGCCGGGTGAACTGAAAGAATGTATCCGATATGGAAGTGGACATATTAATGATACATACAGACTGACCTACGAGACACCACAGGGAACAAAACGTTATATTCTGCAGAGAATGAGTAAGAGTATTTTTAAGAAACCGGTAGAACTGATGGAGAATGTCAGCGGCGTTACTGCCTGGCTTCGTAAAAAGATCATCGAGAATGGCGGAGATCCGGAGAGAGAGACGCTTACTTTGGTAAAAAGTAATGATGGCCTTCCGTATTTTGTAGATTCTACAGGAGAATACTGGAGAGTATATCTCTTTATAGAAGGTGCGACCTGCTATGATGCAGTAAAGGATGATAATGATTTTTATCAGAGTGCAGTGGCTTTTGGACATTTCCAGAGACTTCTTGCGGATTATCCGGCAGAAACTCTGCATGAGACAATCAAGGATTTTCATAATACACCGGATCGTCTGGAGAAATTTAAGAAAGCAGTTGCAGAGGATATCTGTGGAAGAGCTGCTTCTGTTCAGAAAGAAATTGATTTTATTCTCGAAAGAGAAGAACTGACACATGCACTGTATGATCTGCAGCTGGATGGAAGACTTCCTCTTCGAGTTACACATAATGATACGAAACTGAACAATATCATGATTGACGATGAGACAGGAAAGGCAATCTGTGTCATCGATCTGGATACGGTTATGCCTGGCCTTACTGCAAATGATTTTGGCGATTCTATTCGTTTTGGAGCAAGTACTGCGCTGGAAGATGAGCAGGATCTTTCAAAGGTATCCTGTGATCTTCATCTTTTTGATGTATATGCGAGGGGATTTATTGAAGGATGTGGAGGAGCACTGACCGATTTAGAAATCGACATGCTGCCGATGGGGGCGATCCTTATGACATTTGAGAATGGGATCCGTTTCCTGACTGATCATCTGGAGGGTGATCATTATTTCCATATTCATCGTGAGGGGCACAACCTTGACCGCTGCAGGACACAGCTTACTCTTGTTAAAGATATGCAGGAAAAACTGCCGCAGATGAATGCAATCATTCAGAAATATAAATAATATTAAATATGATCAAATAAAAAAGCTTCGGAACTTTGTGAACAGCTCCGAAGCTTTTTTAGTGTGCATATCAGCCTTTGACACCACCGGAGGTAAGACCACCGACAAGATGCTTTTCAATCGCGATAAACAGGATAACGACCGGTACTGTTGCAAACAGTGAAGAGGCAAACAGATACTGCCATTCAACCATATTGTAACCGTTGAAAATCGTGATACCGACCGTCAGCGGTTTCAGAACATCTGTGGAGATCAGAGTCAGTGCAACGGTATATTCGTTCCAGGCGTTGATGAATACGAAAATCAGGGCAGTAACGATACCAGGTGCTGCTACAGGAAGAAGGATACGGATCAGGGCAGAAACCTTTCCGCAGCCGTCTACGGTAGCTGCCTGTTCCATTTCAGGAGAAATGGAGATAAAGGTACCGCGCAGCAGCCAGATTGCAAATGCCTGGTTAAATGCTGCATTGATAAATACCAGCCCTACGAGACTGTCTGTCATGCCAAAAGTGGACATGATTTTGTAGATACCTACCAGAAGGACAACCGGTGCAAACATCTGAGAAATAATGACAATTCCCAGGAAGATTTTTTTACCTTTGAATTTCATTCGTGCAAGTGCATAGGCTGCCGGGATACCACATACGATCGCGATCAGAGTGGAACCACCTGCAACGATCAGTGAATTGATAAAGTATCTCGAAAGTGGAGCCAGAGTCCAGATGTCTTTGAAATTTTGCCACAACCAGTGGATTGGCAGGAGCGTTCCATCGGTGGAATAAATTTCTGCACGGCTTTTGGCTGCTGTTGTGAACATAACAAAGTATGGATACAATGTAACCAATACCACCAGAATTACAAAAAGATAAAGAAGAACTCGAAGGAGTATGCTTTTGGTGTCACGTGTTTTTTTCATTAGTCTTCATCCTCCTTTCTCAGTGAAAGTACCATATAAACAGAAGCACAGATACACAGAATCAGGAAACCAATCACAGAGACTGCAGCTGCTTCACCGGATTTGCCTTTGTAGAAGGCTAGTTTATAAAGGTATGTAACAAGGGTATCGGTACGGCTTGCCGGATCACCCTTGGTAATGGTCCAGATAATTGGGAAGGAGTTGAATACATAAATAATATTCAACACAGTACTTACAGTCAGAGAAGATTTTACCAGCGGAAGTGTGATCTTAAACAGTTTTTGCCAGTAATTTGCTCCATCAACAGTTGCAGCTTCATAATAAGAGTTATCAATGCTCTGCAGACCGGAAAGTACACAGAAGGTAACGAATGGCACGGTAACAAAGATACCTACAAAAATTTCCCATGCAAAATATGCACCAGGGGTAGGAGTCCAGTTTACCGGGCTGGAGATCAGACCGATTTTCATTAAAAGTGTATTCAGTGCACCGTAATCTTTATCAATGATGAATTTCCAGACACCTGCCTGAATGATCAGGGAAGTAGCCCATGGGAATACAATAATTGCACGAACGGCTTTACGGAAACGGAACTTGTTGTTCAGTACAAGTGCCAGGATAAAACCAAACACAGTAGAGATCACAACAACGGCAATGGTCCATACAAGTGTATTTTTGAGAACCAGTTTAAAGGTAGAACCTCTGAGGACTTTTGCAAAGTTGTCAAATCCACAGAAGCCTTTTACAAGTCCGGCCTTACTCACTTCGCTCATTGAAGTACGAAATACTTCAAAGATTGGAAAGAGTATGAAGATTGTCATAAGAAGGATACTTGGGAGCAACCACAGATAGGGCTCCAGAGCAGCCAGAGTTTTCTTTTTTTTCATAATAACACCACCAAATCATTTGTTAAAAATTTTCTGAGAAGTTTTTAACAGAAATTTTCAAAAGAAGCGGGAGCCGGTCACTAATGTTCCGGCTCCCGGTAAAGTTACATTTAATTGTAAGATGATCAGCCGGCAATATCAGCCTGAAGGTCATCCAGAAGTGTCTGAACGTCATCACCGAGAAGTGCGTTCTGTTCAACTTCGATTACGCCCTGTTTAACATCTGCCCATTCGGTCTTAGTTGCCGGGTAGAAGTTGCAGCTCTGCAGGATATCGATCCAGGATGCGAAAGTATCATCATCTTTTGCAAGAAGGTCTGCTGCTGTCTGAGTAGTAGGAAGGAATCCTTCAAATACCATGTAATCAGCGTAACGTTCGTCATCATAGAAGAAGTCGAAGAATTTACTGATGGCAGCTGTACGAGCTTCCTGATCTTCAGCGGAGTCATCTTTGAATACCTCGAGACGGTCGCAAACACCCATTGCAACAGAGTCACATCCTTCGTTAGCCGGGATAGTAGTTACATCGTAGTTGATGTCATATCCGCCATCAGAAAGATAAGTAGGAATGTTGTTCGGTCCGATCATCATAGCAACTTTTCCTGCACCGAACATATCCTGAAGATCATAACGTGTTTCGTTGGCCGGGTCAGAGTTTGTATATCCATCGTTTACAAGACCGATTGCAAAGTTAAGAGCTTCAACGTTCTTGTCACTGTTCAGAGCCCAGTCACCATTTTCGTCTACAAATCCACCACCGTTATTCCATGTATAATAGGAGAATGCAGCCTGACCTTCGTCAGTTGTCATATCAATACCCCATGGATAAACGTCATCACCGAATTTATCTTTGATCTTCTGTGCTGTTTCCTGAACTTCAGCCCATGTAGTAGGAACGGAAGCGCCTGCTTCATCAAGGATATCTTTATTATAGAAGAGAGCACGGCAGGATGCCAGGATCGGTAATGCGTATACAGTATCATCGATTGTGCTTGCTTCCCAGAATGCCGGGAAGAATTTTGCCTGGAGATCTTCAGAAGCATATTCTGTAGCAGGCATCAGCAGATCATCAGCCACATAATCTGCAAGAACATCGATGTTCAGAATATCAGGTGCATTGTTGTTTGCAACAAGTGTATTTACTTTTGTATAAAGATCATTCCAGGAAACAATTTCCACATTCAGATCGATATCAGGATTCTCTGCTTCAAAATCTTTCTCAAACTGAGTCCACCAGGTCTGAGTCTGAGTACCATACTGACTGATGATAACATCCAGAGTAGTTTTACTGTCTGCTGCAAGAACAGGCTGAGCCATTGATGCGGTCATTGCCAGTACCATAGCTAATGCGATTTTTCGTTTCATAGATAAGTCCTCCCTTTTGTTTGGTGAAACTGACAGAATCGTCAGTTTGGTTTCGTGGTTAGCACGAAGAATTTAGGTTGATTATATCGTTTATACCAGACAGTGTCAATAAAAATGTATAAAAAAGGCCCGAAATCACAAAAAAAATGATATATATTGCATAAAAATATGGAATGCCAGATTGCACAAACACAAGAATGCAGAAGTTCGGGTATATGGGATAAATAAAATCCTCACAAATATTCTGGTAATAGTAAAATCTGAGGGAGTTTTAGTAAAATCTGAGGGATACTTCTGGAATATATTGTGAAAAAAAAAGAATGATGATACAATGACATCGAAATAAAGCAGAACTAAAGCAAACGTCAGGAGGAGATAAATCATGGCAATTTTAGTAACAGGTGGAGCAGGTTTTATTGGAAGTCACACAGTGGTAGAGCTGCAGAATGCAGGATATGATGTGGTTGTTCTGGATAATTTAAGCAACTCCAGTGAAAAAAGCCTGGAACGAGTAGAAAAGATCACAGGTAAGCCGGTGAAGTTTTATAAAAAAGATATTCTGGATCGTGAAGGACTGAATGAAGTTTTTGAAAAGGAAGACATTGATTCCTGTATACATTTTGCTGGATTGAAAGCAGTCGGAGAGTCTGTTGTAAAACCTTGGGAATATTATGAGAATAATATTGCTGGTACACTTACTCTTGTAGATGTGATGAGAAAACACGGTGTCAAAAATATTATTTTCTCCTCTTCGGCAACTGTATATGGCGATCCGGCAATCATTCCGATCACAGAAGAATGCCCGAAAGGACAGTGCACCAATCCTTATGGCTGGACCAAATCCATGCTGGAACAGATTCTTACAGATATCCAGAAAGCAGATCCGGAATGGAATGTAGTACTTCTTCGTTACTTCAATCCGATCGGTGCTCATAAGAGTGGCCTTATCGGTGAGAATCCGAATGGTATTCCGAACAACCTGATGCCATATATCACACAGGTTGCAGTTGGTAAGCTGAAAGAGCTTGGAGTATTTGGTAATGATTATGATACACCGGATGGAACCGGAGTGAGAGATTACATTCATGTAGTTGACCTTGCAAAGGGGCATGTAAAAGCAGTTAAGAAACTGGAAGATAATTCCGGACTCAGTATTTACAATCTGGGAACAGGCAAAGGATACAGCGTCCTTGACATCGTTAAGAATTTTGAAGCTGCGACAGGAATCAAAATTCCTTACTCTATCAAACCACGTCGTGCAGGTGATGTTGCGATATGTTATTCTGATGCGACCAAAGCAAAGAAAGAACTTGGCTGGGAAGCAGAGTACGATATCAAAGATATGTGTGCAGATTCCTGGAATTTCCAGCAGAAGAATCCGAACGGATACGAAGACTAAATCTCAGAAGCATATATATAAAGATCCCCGATACCATTACGGTAGCGGGGATTTTTTGGAATCTGATGAAAGTTGATTGAATTAATGATATATTTTTTCTTTTTCAAATTTTGGCTCGCAGGTCAGTTCAATGCCAAGTTTGCGGAACTCCCAGATATCAACAGAAGACAGCATGACAGAAGTATGCGCCTGGCAGCCACGAAGAGATGGTAACTGTTCCAGTGCCTTGCGTGCTTCCGGATTATTTGCTGCGCTGACGGAAAGTGCGATCAGTGTCTCGTCAGTATGAAGACGTGGGTTTTTGCTTCCGAGATACTGCGTCTTTAATTCCTGAATCGGTCGTATTGCTTCTGGTGAGATTACATGGTTCTCATGAGGAATACCAGCCAGCTCTTTCAATGCATTCAGAAGAAGGGCAGAGGAGGCACCGAGCAGTTCAGAAGTTTTGCCGAAGATCATACGTCCGTCAGTCAGCTCCAGAGCGGCAGCAGGACCTTCGGTTTCTTTTTCTTTCTGAAGGCTTGCCGGAACAACTTTACGGTCTTCCAGAGAGGCATGAGCCTGTTTCAGAAGCAGTTCGATCTTACGGATTTCTTCTTCTGTACCTGTACCGGTGAGAAGCGCTGCACAGCTCTTATAGTAGCGGCGGATAATCTCCTGGCGTGATGCTTCACAGCAGGCTTCATCATCTACGATACAGTTTCCGGCCATATTTACACCCATGTCAGTAGGTGATTTGTAAGGGCACTCGCCCATGATCTTTTCGAACATTGCCTGGAGAACCGGGAAAATCTCCACATCACGGTTATAGTTGACCGTTGTTTCACCGTAAGCTTCCAGATGGAACGGGTCGATCATATTGACATCATTCAGGTCAGCAGTTGCTGCTTCGTATGCTAGATTGACCGGATGTTTCAGCGGAATGTTCCAGATTGGGAATGTTTCAAATTTGGCATAACCGGCAGCTACTCCGCGTTTGTATTCGTGATACAGCTGGGAAAGACAGGTCGCCATTTTTCCGCTTCCCGGTCCTGGCGCAGTGATAACTACCAGCGGTCTTGTGGTCTCGATATATTCGTTCTTTCCATATCCTTCATCACTTACGATAAGAGGGATATTGCTTGGATATCCGGGAATACTGTAGTGGAAATACACTTTGATGCCGAGCTTTTCAAGACGTTTCTTGAAATGATCAGCACTTTCCTGACCGGCATAACGTGTAATGCATACACTGCCTACATAGAGACCACGTTCTGTAAAGGCATCGATCAGACGCAGAACATCTTCATCGTAAGTAATACCAAGGTCTCCTCGCATTTTGTTTTTGTCAATATCTGCAGCACTGATAACGATAACGATCTCTGCCTGATCGCTCAGCTGCATGAGCATACGTAGCTTACTGTCAGGTTCGAAGCCTGGAAGAACACGGGAAGCATGATAATCATCAAAAAGTTTTCCACCGAATTCCAGATAAAGTTTGTTGTCAAATTTGCTGATGCGGTCACGAATATGCTCGGACTGCATGGTCAGATACTTGTCATTATCAAATCCAATTTTCATTTATCGTTTTCCTTTCCCATCACATTTAGCCGGAACAAACTTCCGGCTACCACGTTGATAGTATACTACACTTACTGTTCACAGGCAAGTAATGTACTGCAAACAATCACAGTTTTTCAGTTGATTTATACAGGAAATATCTTTATAATAAAGAAGATAACAAGAGGAGGACAAGAATGAACAATCAGATGGACAATCGGCCGGATCGAAACCGTCCGAATCGAAACAATCCTGGCAATCAGGGACCGAATAAAAACCGCCAGTCTATTCTGGCTTTTTTGATTTGTCTGCTGATTTCACTGGTATGCCTGAGCTTTGTAACAGATATGATGAGCGACAAGTCCAGTGAGATCACATATGATAAATTTATCGAAATGGTAGAGAAGGATCAGGTAAAAGAAGTTACTCTTCAGTCAGGTGTGCTGACTGTTGTACCTAAGATTCAGAAATCCTACTACCAGAATGTAAGTTATAAAGTAAACCAGATGGAGGATGCAGACGCCCTTACAAAACGTCTGGAGGGAACGGATATCGTATTCCATTATGAGCAGCCGGATGCTATGGGAGAATTTGTTTCGACCATGATCAGTGTTCTACTGCCGACAGTAGTTCTGTTTTTTATGCTGATGTTTTTTATGCGGCGGATGAACAAAGGTGGAAACGGCATCATGGGTGTTGGTAAGAGCAGGGCAAAAGCTTATGTTCAAAAAGAAACCGGAGTGACATTTAAAGATGTTGCAGGACAGGAAGAAGCAAAAGAATCTTTGCAGGAAGTTGTGGATTTTCTGCATAATCCGGGGAAATACACTGCAATTGGTGCAAAACTTCCGAAAGGAGCGCTTCTTGTAGGACCTCCGGGAACAGGTAAGACACTTCTTGCCAAGGCAGTAGCAGGCGAGGCGAATGTACCGTTCTTTTCACTTTCTGGTTCAGAATTTGTAGAGATGTTTGTTGGTGTAGGTGCATCCCGAGTAAGGGACCTGTTTGAAGAAGCGAAGAAAAATGCACCATGTATCGTATTTATCGATGAGATCGATGCAATCGGTAAAAGCCGTGATTCACGTTACGGCGGAGGCAATGATGAACGTGAGCAGACACTGAATCAGCTGCTTGCGGAAATGGATGGATTTGATACTTCAAAAGGGCTTCTGATCCTCGCGGCAACCAATCGTCCGGAAGTACTGGATCCGGCACTTCTGCGTCCTGGCCGTTTTGACAGACGTATCATTGTTGATTGCCCGGATCTGAAAGGACGTGTGGAAATCCTCAAAGTCCATGCAAAAAACGTCATGCTGGATGAAACGGTCGATCTGGAAGCAATTGCGCTTGCTACATCAGGGGCTGTGGGATCAGATCTTGCCAATATGATCAATGAAGCTGCAATCCTTGCAGTCAAAAATGGCCGCAGAGCTGTTTCACAGAAAGATCTTCAGGAATCTGTTGAAGTTGTACTCGTTGGTAAAGAGAAGAAAGATCGTATCTTAAGCCCGCAGGAAAGAAAAATTGTTTCCTATCATGAAGTTGGCCATGCGCTTGTCAATGCGTTACAGAAAGATGCAGAACCTGTGCAGAAAATAACGATCGTGCCGAGAACCATGGGAGCACTTGGTTATGTTATGCAGGTACCTGAGGAAGAAAAATATCTTAATACCCAGAAAGAGCTGGAAGCAATGCTGGTCGGATATCTGGGTGGGCGTGCAGCAGAAGAAATCGTGTTTGATACGGTCACTACCGGTGCTGCCAATGATATTGAACAGGCAACTAAAGTTGCGCGTGCAATGATCACACAGTATGGTATGTCTCAGAAATTTGGACTGATGGGACTGGCATCTCAGGAAAATCAGTATTTGTCAGGCCGTGCGGTACTGAATTGTGGTGATGATACTGCAACAGAGATTGATCATGAGGTTATGCAGCTTCTGCATTATTCTTACGAAGAAGCCAAGAGACTTCTGAATGAGCACAGAGAGGCACTGGATAAGATCGCCGGATATCTCATCAGCAGAGAGACGATCACTGGTAAGGAATTTATGAAGATCTTCCGTGCAGTTGAGAAAGGACTGGAGATTCCGGAGAATTTGGATGATCTTCCGGATGAAGTACAGACGACTGCCGACAGGACAGCAGTGGAAAATACAGAAGGGTTGACAGCGGAAGAAACACAGGCAGAACCTGTACATGAAATTGCAGCTGTTGATGTGACTGAAACAGACAACAACGAATCTGATTCTGAGGAGTAATATGTTTCAGATTGAAGAAGAACTAAAAAAACTTCCCGCGAAACCGGGTGTCTATCTGATGCACGATGAACGGGATGAGATCATTTATGTAGGAAAAGCTATCAGCCTTAAAAACCGTGTGCGGCAGTATTTTCAGAGCAGCCGTAACAAAGGTGCCAAGATTGAGCAGATGGTCACCCACATAGCCAGATTTGAATATATCATTACAGATTCTGAACTGGAGGCCCTGGTCCTTGAAAGCAATCTGATCAAGGAACATCGACCGAAATACAATACCATGCTGAAAGATGACAAGAGTTACCCGTTTATCAAGGTGACTGTTCAGGAGGCTTATCCAAGAGTATTGTTTGCCAGAAGAATGAAAAAAGACAAGAACCGTTATTTTGGTCCATATACCAGTGGTGGCGCTGTAAAAGATGTCATAGAACTGGTACGCAAATTATATCAGGTGCGTTCCTGTAATCGAAACCTTCCGAGAGACTGTGGAAAGGACCGTCCATGCCTGTATTATCACATGAAACAGTGCATGGGTCCGTGTACCGGACATGCAGATCAGCGTGCCTATAAAGAAAATATCCAGAAAGTCATTCGTTTTCTGAACGGGGATTTTCAGGAAACGATCGATCAGCTTACTGAAAAAATGCAGAAAGCATCTGAAGAAATGCGCTTTGAGGATGCTGCAGAAGCTCGAGATCTGATACGAAGTATCCAGAAGATCGGCGAGCGGCAGAAGATTACAGCATATGGAGAAGAAGACAGAGATATCATAGCGTGTGATATGGATGAAAGCCTTGATCTGCGAGAACAGGATGCAGTTGTTCAGGTGTTTTTTATGCGTGATGGCAAGCTGATCGGAAGAGATCATTTTTATCTGAGAGTGGCCAGAGGAGATACCCGGTCACAAGTATTGTCCAGTTTTGTAAAGCAGTTTTATGCCGGTACACCGTTTATTCCGGGAGAGATTACACTGCAGACAGAGATAGAAGATGCGGATGTTATTGAGGAATGGCTGACATCCAGAAGAAAACAGAAAGTTCGTATTGTTGTGCCCAAAAAAGGAACCAAGGAAAAGCTTGTTGAACTTGCATGGGAGAATGCGCGAATGGTTCTGGAGAAGGATCGTGAGCGTATTCGAAGGGAAGAAGGCAGAACGATCGGAGCGGTTCATGAAGTGGAAGATTGGCTTGGCCTTAAAGGTCTTAATCGAATGGAAGCTTTTGATATCTCTAATATCAGTGGATTTGAGTCCGTAGGTTCCATGGTTGTTTATGAGAAAGGAAAGCCAAAGCGCAGCGATTACCGTAAGTTTCGCATTAAATCTGTGCAGGGCCCGAACGATTATGCAAGTATGGAAGAGGTTTTGACAAGGCGGTTTACACATGAAAGCAACGGAGAATTTGACAGCTTTTCCAGAATGCCGGATCTGCTTCTGATGGATGGTGGAAGAGGACAGGTAAATATAGCACTGGGTGTTCTTGATAAACTTGGAATACGGATCCCGGTCTGTGGTATGGTAAAAGATGATCATCATCGAACGAGAGGACTTTATTTTGATAATATTGAAATACCAATCGACACCAACAGTGAAGGATTTCGCCTGATCACAAGAATACAGGATGAGGCTCACCGTTTCGCAATAGAATATCATCGATCGCTTCGAAGTAAAGAACAGGTTCATTCTGTTCTGGATGATATTCCGGGAATCGGCGAACGGAGACGAAAAGCTCTGATGCGACGTTACCGTTCGATAGAAGGAATCCGTGATGCAACGGTAGAAGAACTTGCAGAGACGGAGTCAATGAATATAGGAAGTGCAAAACAGGTGTATGAATTTTTTCACCCGAATAAATAAACATTAAAGGAGAACACATTATGAAAGGTGTATTGATGACAAAGATGGTACAGGAGCTTAACCTTACAAATCTGACTCCTGAAATTGATCTGTCCGAAATGCGGATCATGACGGCGGAAATCAACCGTCCGGCATTGCAGCTGACTGGTTATCTGGAGCATTTTGCAAATGAACGTGTTCAGATCATTGGTTATGTAGAGTACACATATCTGATGCAGCTCAGTGATGAAAAGAGAATAATGAAATATGAACGTTTTATTTCAAGTAAGATTCCATGTGTTATCTTCAGTACGATGACCAAGCCATCACAGGACATGATCGATATGGCAATCAAATACAATGTACCGACATTTGTTACAGAGAGAACCACTTCCAGTCTGATGGCAGAGATTATCCGCTGGCTTGGTGTTCAGCTGGCTCCATGTATTTCCATTCATGGTGTGCTTGTAGATGTTTATGGCGAGGGTATTCTGATCACAGGAGAGAGCGGTATTGGTAAGAGTGAAGCTGCACTGGAGCTGATCAAACGAGGACATCGTCTTGTAAGCGATGATGTTGTAGAGCTGCGTAAAGTCAGTGATGTCACTCTGGTAGGCTCGGCACCGGATATTACCCGTCATTTTATCGAACTTCGTGGCATTGGTATTATTGATGTCAAGACACTGTTTGGTGTAGAAAGTGTTAAAGATACGCAGTCTGTTGATCTTGTCATCAAACTTGAAGAGTGGGACCGCGATAAAGAATACGATCGTCTCGGACTTCATGAAGAATATACAGAGTATCTTGGAAACAAGATTGTCTGCCATTCTCTGCCGATCAGACCAGGACGTAATCTGGCGGTTATTGTAGAATCAGCGGCTGTCAATCACCGACAGAAGAAGATGGGATACAATGCGGCAGAAGAACTGTACAAACGTGTACAGGCTAATATTGCACGTAAGCGTGAAAGCTGATAAAATATTTTTTTATAAAAACGACTGGCAAACAGGGAAAGGTGGATGAAAATGGGTTTATATTGTTTTGGGATTGATGTAGGGGGGACAACCGTAAAATGCGGTCTTTTCCAGACAGACGGTAATCTTGTTGACAAATGGGAGATTCCAACAAGAACAGAAAATAAAGGCGAAAACATTCTTCCGGATGTGGCAAAGGCTATTCAAGACAAAATGGCAGAAAAAGGTATTGAGAAAGCTGATGTGGAAGGCGTTGGAATCGGAATTCCGGGACCGATCAATTCTAAAGGGGAAGCTGCATGTGCGGTAAATCTTTACTGGGGATTTACACCGGTAGCACAGATCCTTCATGATCTGACAGGACTTAAAGCATGTGCAGGAAATGATGCCAATGTTGCTGCTCTGGGAGAAGCGTGGAAAGGTGCAGCTGCCGGCTCTGATAATGTCATCATGGTGACACTTGGTACAGGTGTGGGTGGCGGAATCATTGTAGATGGCAAAATCGTTGCCGGAACACATGGTGCCGGTGGTGAAATCGGCCATGTGCTGGTTGTACGTGGCGAAGCAGAAAAATGTAACTGCGGCAATCATGGATGTCTGGAACAGTATGCATCTGCTACCGGAATCGTACGTGTGGCAGGAAGAATGCTTGCTGCATCTGAAGAAGACAGTACTCTTCGCGGACTCCAGAACATCACAGCAAAAGATGTCCTTGATGCATTCAAGGAAGGTGATGCACTTGCAGTGCGTACCATGGAATATGTAGGAGATCTTCTTGGTGGAGCACTTGCTGGTTTTGCAGCAGTTGTTGATCCGGAAGCAATCGTAATCGGTGGAGGGGTATCCAAGGCCGGACAGCCACTGATTGACTGCATTCAGAAATATTATATGAAATATGCATTTCCATCCTGCAAAGATACACAGATTGTTCTTGCAACACTTGGAAATGACGCTGGGATCTGCGGCGCAGCTAAAATGGTTCTTTAAGAATAACATTCTGAGAATAAAAGATCGTAAAATAAGAGATAAATACATAGAAGAAGCTTTCTATAAAAGGGAAGCTTCTTTTTTAATGTCAAAAATGTGAAGTTTTTATTTAGGGCTTTATTTACGAATTCTTATTTGTTATAATAAAACGGACTATTAAGGAGGAAAACCATGAATTACGGAAAAAAATCAGTCTCAAAGAAGCGAAATTCGCTGATTTCCCGTACTGCCATGATGGGAAAAAGAGCGCATGTTTCGTTGATCAGAGTCCTGTTTGTTGCTTTGATCACAATTTGCGTGGTTATAGGATGTACAGGAATCGGGGCTTTTCGAGGAATAATAGACAATGCACCGGATGCGAATGATATTGATATATCACCTCTGGGATATGCGACTTTTTTGTACGACGGGGACGGCAATCAGCTTCGTAAACTGACAGCACCAAGTTCCAACCGACTTCCGGTTTCCATAGACCAGATCCCGCTGGATCTTCAGCATGCAGTCGTGGCAATTGAAGATGAGCGTTTTTATGAGCATAATGGAATTGACGTAAGAGGTATTCTCCGTGCGTTTGTAAAGAATATCACATCTGGAGACCTTTCAGAAGGTGCCAGTACTATTACACAGCAGCTGCTTAAAAATAATGTATTTACGAACTGGACACAGGAATCAACCTGGCTGGAGCGTTTTACGCGTAAGATCCAGGAACAGTATCTTGCTGTTGAGGTCGAGAAGAACATCAATAACAAAAATGTAATTCTTGAAAACTATCTGAATACGATCAACCTGGGAGCCGGCACTTATGGCGTTCAGGCAGCGGCACACAAATATTTTGACAAAGATGTCTGGGATCTGAATCTTTCAGAATGTGCGACTCTGGCAGGAATCACACAGAATCCGACACAGTATAATCCAATTGAGCATCCAGAAGCAAACGCCAAAAGACGTAAAGAAGTTCTGGACCATATGCTGGATCAGGGATACATTACACAGGAACAGTATGATCAGGTGATCAATGATGACGTATATTCGGGTATTCAGGCAGCACAGGTTTTGAACTCCGAAACAGAAAATACGGTTTATTCTTACTTCGAGGATGAACTGATCGATCAGGTGGTCAATGACCTGATGAATATTAAAGGTTATACCCGCACACAGGCACAGAATCTTGTGTACAGCGGTGGATTGAGTATTTATACAACACAGGATGCACGAATCCAGAGCATCCTCGATGAAGAATATGCAGATCCATCCAATTATCCGGATTATGTACAGTATGCACTGGATTATGCACTGACAGTCAAGAATCCACAGGGTGAAGAAGTAAACTACAGTAAAGAAATGCTGAAACTTTATTTTCAGAATGAGGATCCGGAATTTGACCTTCTGTTTGATTCACAGGAAGAAGGACAGGAATATGTGGATCGTTATAAAGCAAGTATTCTTGCGGATGGCAGCACAGTTGTAGCTGAGCGTGTAAGCTTTGCACCACAGCCGCAGTCTTCAATGAGTGTTATTGATCAGCATACTGGTTATGTTAAGGCCATTATTGGTGGTCGTGGAGAAAAGACAGCCAGTCTGACTCTGAACCGAGCGACAGATACGACCAGACAGCCAGGTTCTACATTTAAGATTCTTTCCACGTATGCACCAGCTCTCAATGAGAAGGGAATGACACTTGCAACAACGTTTGAAGATGAACCTTACAACTATCCGGATGGATCTCCGGTCAATAATGCTTCCAAGAGTTATGGTGGAACAACGACGATCCGAAAGGCAATTCAGAATTCCGTTAACGTTGTGGCAGTAAAATGTCTGGAAGAGGTTACTCCACAGCTTGGTCTGCAGTATCTGGATAATTTTGGATTTACAACACTGGCTCATGGAACAGAAGCGGACAGAGATGCCAATGGAACGGTCTGGACAGATGCGAACCTTCCACTTGCACTCGGTGGTCTGACACATGGTGTAACGAACGTAGAGCTTTGTGCAGCATATGCGGCGATTGCCAACAGTGGTAATTATATTGAACCAATCTATTATACAAAGATTCTGGATCATAATGGAAATGTCCTGATTGAAAAGAACTCTGCAGGAAGATCTGTGATAAAAGAGAGTACAGCATGGCTGTTGACGAGTGCTATGGAAGATGTTGTAACACAGGGTACAGGTACAGCCTGCCAGCTTGATAATATGACAGTTGCAGGAAAGACAGGTACAACAGATGCGTACAATGACCTCTGGTTTGTAGGATATACACCATATTATACATGTGCAGTTTGGTCAGGATATGACAATAATGAAAAACTTCCGGAGGACGCCCGAAACTTCCATAAGAACCTTTGGAAGAAAGTAATGACACGAATTCATGAAGGCCTTGAGGACAGAGATTTTGATATGCCTGCAAGTGTTGACAAGATAAGTGTTTGTGAAGAGACGGGACTTCTTCCAAGAGCTGGCTGTCCGGTTATTACAGAATACTTTGATATTGGTGATATACCGACTGATTATTGTGATCAGCATTTCTACGGAGATGACGAAAGCGGTATGCAGGAATACACAACGGAAGAAGAAATATACAATCCAGAACCGACACCGGATCCGAATAATCCGAATGGTGATAATACCGGTGATAATACGGGCGACAATACCGGAGATAACACGGGTGATAATACGGGAGATAATACCGGAGATAACACCGGTGGTAATACGGGAGATAATACGGGAGATAATACCGGAGATAACGCCGGAGATACCGGCGGTGGAGATGCCGGTGGCGGAGATACTGGTGGAGGAGATACCGGTGGCGATACTGGCGGCGGAGATGCCGGTTATACAGAAGAATAGTATCTGAATATAGGCTGTGATCGTCCTGGACGGTTGCAGCCTGTGTTTTAGGAAGGAGTACTTATGCTGGAACAGTACAGAACAGTATATGAAGGTGGAGAAGGCGAGATCACTGAAAAAAAATCACGCTTCATCGCGACAGTTCATCCAGTGGAAAGTGAAGAAGAAGCGTTGGCTTTTCTGGAAGAGATGAAAAAAAAATACTGGGATGCAAGACACAATTGCTATGTGTATTCGATTGGGATGAACCGTGAATTTACCAGATGCAGTGATGATGGAGAACCTTCCGGAACTGCTGGAAGGCCAATGCTTGATGTGATCCTTGGAGAAGATATTTATAATGTGGCGGTTGTAGTAACAAGATATTTTGGAGGCGTGCTGCTTGGAACAGGTGGACTTGTAAGAGCGTATTCCAAAGCAGTGCAGGAAGGCCTTGCTGCAAGCAAGGTGATTCTTAAACAAAAGGGAATCGCACTTAAGATTACGACAGATTATACAGGGCTCGGCAAGATACAGTACATTGCAGGAGAAAGAAACATTCCAGTGCTGGATAGTGAATATACGGACAAAGTGGTCATGAAACTGCTGGTTCCAGTGCAGGATGTAGGAAGCGTACGGAAGGCAATTACAGAAGGAACGAATGGAAGAGCCGGAATCGAAAAAGATCAGGAACTGTATTATGCAGTGATCGACGGAAAAGTTATAACATTTGATCATTAGAATATGGGAATAAAAAAGAAGCCGGAAGGTAACGGGTTCTATCTGAAAAAGATAGATATCGCACCATCAGGCTTCTCCTCATTTACTTGAAGAGCTTGCTGAATCAGCACTTCTCTGGTTCTGGATAATCTACACCAAAGGTTTCGACAGTCATAGATTTGATCTGCTGATCATCCAACGGTCTGTCTCTGAAATCTGTTTCGGTTTCAGCAATTTTGTTTACAACATCCATGCCCTCGATCACTTTGCCAAATGCAGCATAGCTTCCGTCCAGATGTGGAGCAGCTTTGTGCATAATGAAGAACTGGCTTCCACCGGAATTTGGATGCATGGCTCTTGCCATGGAAAGAACTCCTGGGGTATGAGCAAGATTATTTGCAATGCCATTTTGAGCAAATTCTCCTTTGATGCTATATCCTGGACCACCCATTCCGGTTCCGTCCGGGCATCCGCCCTGAATCATAAATCCATTGATGACACGATGAAAGATAAGTCCGTCGTAGAAACCTTTTTTGACAAGACTGATAAAATTATTTACTGTATTCGGTGCGATTTCCGGATACAGTTCTGCTTTCATAACATCACCGTTCTCCATAGTGAAAGTTACAACCGGATTTGTATTTGCCATAATCATAGTCTCCTTTTGCAAAAAGTATTGTTTTTCTCTGTGCGCTCTATTATAATATGCAAAGAACAATTCTGCAAGGAAAAAGGTGATTCAACAGATGGTAACAGAGACAAGAAGCCCTGAAGAAACATATGCTCTGGGTGAGAAAATAGGAAAAGCAGCCCAGCCTGGACAGATTTATACCCTGACCGGAGATCTGGGGGTAGGTAAAACGGTTTTTACACAGGGGGTGGCAGCGGGACTTGGTATTACAGAACCGGTAAGCAGCCCGACATTTACAATTGTACAGGTGTATGAAGAGGGGCGTCTTCCTTTCTATCATTTTGATGTGTACCGAATTGGAGATATCGAAGAGATGGAAGAAATCGGATATGATGATTATTTCTTTGGAAATGGCATCTGTTTGATCGAATGGGCTGAGCTGATCGAAGAGATTCTTCCGGATAATGTTATTTCTATTACAATAGAAAAAGACCTGACACAGGGATTTGATTACAGAAAGATAACTGTAGATGGCTTATAGGAGAAAAAATATGAGAATTTTAGGTCTTGACAGTTCCGGAATCGTAGCATCCGTAGCTGTCGTAGAAGATGATGTTCTGGTAGCAGAATATACCATTAATTACAAGAAAACACATTCACAGACATTACTTCCAATGCTGGATGAGATCGTAAAGATGACCGAACTTGATCTGGAAAGCATTGATGCGATTGCAGTTGCGGCTGGCCCGGGATCTTTTACCGGACTTCGTATAGGCTCTGCAACAGCGAAAGGGCTTGGATTGGCATTAAAGAAACCATTAGTGGCAATTCCGACAGTAGAGGGACTTGCTTACAATCTGTATGATACGCCAGGACTGATCTGTCCGATTATGGATGCAAGACGTAAACAGGTGTATACAGGTATCTATCGTTTTACGGATCATAGGCTGGAAACAGTAGAAGAACAGATGGCTGTGCCAGTGGAAGAAATGATCAAAAAGTTGAATGCATATGGACAACCTGTGACTTTTCTGGGAGATGGAGTACCGGTATTTTGTGAACTGATCACAGAGAAAATGGAGGTTCCATATTCTTTTGCCCCGGCACATGTAAACAAACAGCGTGCAGCAGCAGTGGCTGCACTGGGACTTATTTATTATCGTGAAGGAAAAACAGAAACTGCAATGGAACATGTACCGGACTATCTGCGAGTATCCCAGGCGGAGCGTGAGCGTGCAGAACGGGAGGCGGCAAAAGCTGACGGTAACGCATGACGTTTCGTGAAATGACAGTGGAGGATTTGGAACAGGTTGTGGAAATAGAAAACAGATTGTTTTCAGATCCGTGGACTAAAGAAGGTTTTTTTACTTTTCTTACCAAAGAAAATACAATGTTTTTTGTCATAGAAGAAAAAGAAAAAATACTGGCTTACTGTAGCATGCAGACGGTTCTTGATGAGGGCGATATTCTGAACGTGGCAGTGAGTCCGGACAGACAAAGAGAAGGAATTGGTTATTTTCTTGTAGACAGTATGTTGAAGATGGCAGAGATGATTGGAATCCATATCGTACATCTTGAAGTGCGGGAAGGTAATGGGACAGCCAGAAGACTGTATGAACGTCTTGGCTTTAAAGAAGATGGTCTGCGTAAAAACTATTATACGGACCCTACAGAAAATGCGGTTTTAATGACGAAAATGCAGGAGTGAAAATATATGTTGGATTTATGTTTGCTTGGAAGTGGAGGGATGATGCCCCTTCCGAGACGATGGCTGACTGCGCTGATGACAAGATATAACGGCAGCAGTCTGCTGATCGACTGCGGAGAAGGTACGCAGGTTGCAGTTAAAGAAAGAGGCTGGAGTTTTAAACCAATCGATGTGATCTGCTTTACTCATTATCATGGAGATCATATCAGTGGACTTCCGGGATTACTTCTTACTATGGGAAATGCGGATCGGACAGAGCCACTTACGTTGGTAGGACCGAAAGGATTGGAACGGGTTGTAAATGCCCTTAGAGTCATCGCACCGGAACTGCCTTTTGAAATTCGATTTATAGAGATTACAAAGCCGCAGGAGGTTCTGGAATTGAATGGATATCGTATTACGGCTTTCAGAGTGAATCACAATGTAATCTGCTATGGATACACGATAGAGATCCTGAGACAGGGTAAATTCTCACCGGAGCGGGCAAAAGAGCAGGCAATACCTTTAAAATACTGGAATCCGCTCCAAAAGGGGCAGACGATAGAAGTAGATGGCGTAGTTTATACACCGAATATGGTTCTTGGACCAGATCGAAAAGGTATTAAAGTTACTTATACAACAGATACCAGGCCTACGGAATCAATTCTACGAAATGCTGCAGAATCAGATCTTTTTATCTGCGAAGGTATGTATGGAGAAGAAGATAAGATTGAAAAAGCAAAGGGATATAAACACATGACCTTCCGCGAGGCAGCAGCTCTGGCGCGAGATGCAAATGTAAAGGAACTGTGGCTTACACATTACAGTCCGTCTTTGATTCACCCGGAGGAATATATGGATATGGTACGAGGCATTTTTCCAAATGCCTGGCCGGGAAAAGATGGAAAAAGTGTAGAATTGAATTTTGAGGAAGACTAGAGGAGTCTGAAAATGAAAGATACATTGATTTTGGCAATTGAGAGTTCTTGTGATGAAACTGCAGCTTCAGTAGTAAAAAATGGAAGAACGATTCTTTCCAATGTAATATCATCACAGATAGAACTTCATAAGCTGTACGGGGGTGTTGTGCCTGAAATTGCATCCCGTAAACATATTGAAAAAATAAATCAGGTAATTGAAGAAGCGTTAAAAGAAGCAGATGTGACACTGGATGACCTGGATGCCATTGGTGTAACCTATGGACCGGGTCTGGTTGGTGCACTTCTTGTTGGGGTTGCAGAGGCGAAAGCAATCGCATATGCGAAAAAACTCCCACTGGTTGGCGTGCATCATATAGAGGGACATGTATCTGCTAACTATATTGAGCATCCAGATCTGGAACCTCCCTTCCTTTGTCTGATCGTATCTGGCGGTCATACGCATCTGGTTATTGTGAAGGATTATGGAGAATTTGAGATACTTGGACGAACACGTGACGATGCTGCAGGAGAAGCTTTTGACAAAGTAGCTCGGGCGATTGGACTGGGGTATCCGGGCGGGCCGAAGATTGACAAACTTTCCAAAGAGGGAAATCCGGAAGCAATTGTATTTCCTCGTGCAAAAATCGGAGATTGCCCGTATGATTTTAGTTTCAGTGGAGTAAAATCAGCTGTCCTGAATTATATAAATCAGGCTCAAATGAAAGGTGAAGAAGTAAATAGAGCGGATCTGGCAGCATCTTTCCAGAAGGCGGTGGTAGATGTTCTTGTAGAACATACAATGCTTGCTGCAGGGGATTACAAGATGACTAAGATTGCTATTGCAGGAGGGGTTGCTTCCAATGGTACACTTCGTGCTGCAATGGAAAAGGCATGCGCAGAAAGGGGATATACGTTCTATCGTCCATCACCGATTTTTTGTACAGACAATGCTGCGATGATAGGGGTAGCTGCATGTTATGAATATATGAAAGGTACTCGGCATGGCTGGGATCTCAATGCAGTACCGAATCTGAAACTTGGAGAGCGTTGAATATACAATAAAACAAGGGGCAAAGAGATCTTTTGAACAATAAAACAGGAGGTTACTGAAATGAAAGAAAAAACAACCGCAATCGTGCTGGCAGCAGGGCAGGGAAAGCGTATGCACAGCAAAATACAAAAGCAGTTCCTGGAAATTCAGGGACATCCTGTTTTATATTATTCTTTAAAATGTTTTCAGGAGAGTCCTTTGATTCATGATATTATCATAGTGACAGGAGAAGACATGATCTCTTACTGCAAAAGAGAAATTGTGGAACGTTATCAGCTTACAAAGGTTTCAGCAGTGATTGCCGGAGGAAAAGAACGATATGATTCCGTGTACAAGGGGCTTCTTGCGTGTGAAGAATGTAAGTATGTCTTTATTCATGATGGGGCAAGACCGTTTATTACCGAGGAGATTTTGGAAAGGGGAATGTTTGGAGTGCAGGAAACAGGCGCCTGTGTTGTTGGTATGCCTTCTAAAGATACAGTAAAAGTAGCAGATGAAGCTGATTTTGTAAGTGAAACGCCAGACCGAAAGAGAGTCTGGACAGTTCAGACTCCTCAGATATTTTCTTATGATTTAATAAAGAAAGCGCACGAGAGTATCCGTAAAAAAGATATGACTGCGATAACGGATGATGCCATGGTAGTAGAACAGGAAAGTGGCGTTCAAGTAAGACTTGTAGAGGGCTCCTATCAGAATATTAAGATCACGACTCCGGAGGATCTGGACGTTGCTGAAGTGTTTTTGAAAAAGATCGAAAAAATGTAAAAATTTGTATTGACATCAAAAAGATTTGATGATAGAATACATCTTGCGTCTGACAGAGACGTGGCGAACACTGAAAAGTGTATATGGAGAGATATCGAAGTGGTCATAACGAGGCGGTCTTGAAAACCGTTTGTCCGCAAGGGCGCGTGGGTTCGAATCCCACTCTCTCCGCTATTTGAAGAGAATAAAAAACTTTTGAAAAGTTAAAAAAGTTCTTGACAAATAAAAAACAACGCGATATAATATAAAACGCTTCTGAAAAAAAGAAGCGATTGCGTAGGGCAATTTGGAGAAGTACCCAAGCTGGCCGAAGGGGCTCCCCTGGAAAGGGAGTAGGTCGTTAATAGCGG
>OLNR01000073.1_pt1 | contig 95013 bp, 110 predicted proteins | sample 1672231 | NCBI WGS metagenome assembly OLNR01 (sample SAMEA3136662, study PRJEB25190) | human gut metagenome
GAGCCTCACCCAGGGACTCTTCGCGCCATTGAAATTGTCAAAAACCTGCCTACTTCGTTGTAACGATACCAGCCGATGGCTCACGCTTCGCGTGACCACGCGCACCATCCGCAATCTACTTGGAACGGCATTAAAGAGAACTCGGGGAGATGAAGAGGGTCGATTCTCGGTCGAAATGGAAGTCTTTTCTGAGAAATCGCCATTGTCGATAGATGTACTACGGTACTATGGTATACTTTAACCATGTTAAGCACAGAGAAAGGAACTGAAATGTGCAAGCCTGTTTACGCTATCGACACGCCTGCTGGTCGGATCGGGATTTTCGAGGGCGATGAGAGTGAGGACTTTCACGGCATCAGGATTTTCTGGATTGACGAAAACGATGCGGTGATCGACCTTATCGCCATGGTTGAGGGGGAGAGTGCAAACTACCTTGAGTGCAACTACCCCGCGTTTGTGACTTACGGGTATCGAGCAGATGCAGAAGAGCCGATTCCGGTTCCGTTTTTCGTTAAATCGGCTGCTGCTAAAAATGAAATGCATTAAGGCATTGTCTGATTGATATAAAGATTTAGAAGGGCGATCGGCAACGGTCACCCTTTTTGTTTAGGCTTTTTCTCATTCTCGATGGTTATACTATAGTACTGTGGTATACTGTAGGTACGTTAAGCGAACGGGAGAAAGGAACCCGAAATGGCAACTGATGTTACAGGCGTAGAGAACGTTATGGGGGAAGTCGCCCTTTTTTGGCAGCTTCGCAAGTTTCAATTTATCGAGGAAGCCACTGATTTTTGGATGAACGCTGTTGCTCCGAAAGAGTGCTTCGGTGACGAAGATCCCGACCTTGATACGACGCTCTTACTCAATCAGTTCTTTACTGAATGGCTTCTGTTTGAGATGCCCTATCAGGAGAGCACTCTTGTTGGGATAACGGCGCTGCGTGATGAAATCAGCGCGGAATCGAGGAATGTGCTGAAACAGATTGCCGAGACGCAGCGTTTCAGCTCTTTCAAGATGCAGTGGCTTAATCCAGATACCTCTATGGTGCAGTTGCGCGATGTATATAGCGGGAAATGCTATATCGTGGAAAGCGCACACCTTGCCGATAAGGCCGGTTGGCTAGAAGGTACGGTTTCCTGTCGTATCGCCTATGTTGACGGGGGTTGGTGCTGCCCGGGAGAGGTGTTTCTGCACGACACGGTCGAATGGGACGAGGTCGATCAGAGCAATTACGTTTCGACTGATTCATATGGCTATTATGTCGGCCTGTGCCGTGAAGTTCTGGGCATCAACGGGAAATATCAGAAAAGCTGTCGCTTACCCTAATCTTTTAAATAGGGGAGATCTAGGTTCGGTCTCCCCTATTTTCATCTTTGGTATAGCAGTGTTGTAGTGCGGTAGTATCGCGTTAAGCGGACGGGAGAAAGGAACCTGGGATGTATATTCTAGTCAACTACACGAAAGACTGGGGAATTGCGGAAGTGGGCAGGTACGACACGTGGCAGGATGCCGCAAGGGAAATTGCCAATGGTATTCGAAATGTCTTTGGGGTTGAAGTTGATATTGATGAGTTTCTTTCGCTGGAACGAGATTATGATAACGGCGATTTTCGGATGAATGAGAAAGGCAGTCGTATTTGGTTTGATAACTATACTTGTTACTGTGAGAGCGATAGCCATAAAGAGGAATGGTTGATTTTGCCTGTCTGACGATTTGGAATTAAATAACAGCAGAGTAGTTTGTGGCGATCGGCAACGGTCGCCATTTTTGTTTAAGCTATTTTTCATTCTCGTTAGTTATACTACGGTACTATGGTATACTTTAACCACGTTAAGAGGACGGGAGAAAGGAACCCGAACATGATTGACGTAAACGAAATCAACCTTGATGCGATTCGCTCGACAATTACGTTTCTATCCGAGAATGAGGAGTACGGTGACGATTGGTCGGAGGAGATCGCAACCTTAGATAAGGTGATGGATTTCTGCCTTGAGCATGGTCACAGGGACGAATAGGTAGACATTGGATAGGGCAGCTTAACAGGCTGTTTCATCTAACGGTAGGCTTCGGGTGAAAGGCTGATGCATGGAAAAGGTAATCGGATATACGGAGTCGTTCTTTTTATCTGCGATGCAGTTTATTTCTGAGTGTGCTGCGAAGAGAAAGGAGATCCTTGATGCCGCGAAGGACACAGCAGATGATACAGAGCTTCCCGATATAGAAGCGCTTGTAGAGGATGCGCTTTTCTTCGGTCCGGACGAAGATGGACTATGCTTCAATTTGACTGATAACTATGATTCCGATCGACCGTTTGTCTGTACGGTGATTGATTACGGGGAGGGAATCATTTTAGATGCTGCATAGGAAAAGGGCGATCGGTAACGGTCGCCCTTTTTTGTGGAAAAATCTTATCTTATCCGTAGTACTACAGTACTGTGGTATACTAACCTTACGTTAAGCGCAGAGAAAGGAACCCGAAATGAAAAAAAGCGTGATGTATTCCGAGACGCGGACGTGGTTTTTCAATCTGGATATGGCAGAGGGAGCGGATCTTGACGAGGTAATGAGTGTCTTGAAGGGTACGGACAGGTTTTATCGCTATGTTGATGATGGCACGTCAAATGGGATAGAGGGCGAGTGGAGTGAAGTGCCGGAGGAGTGGCGTGGAGAGGACGATCCGGATTATACCGAGGAGTTCCGCGAGCTTGCCGAGATGGAGCTTGATGGGAAGGAAAGGCATATGGTATTGTCTGCGCTCGTGAAAAAGGGCTGATAGTGTAACGATGGACGGCATTTCGGAAAGCGAGGTGCCGTTTTTATTTTTCAAGGCGGCGGATCGCGTGCAAGGGCTTTTCGCATCAAAACTTTGGTTTCTCAGCGATAGTACTAAGCCGCTGTGGTATTATAGTACTACCACATAATACCAATTCGAACACGGGGATTGCGATGGATGTCACTTGGTTGGTTGATGAATATCTCGGTAATGGCAAGGTAAGGCACGCGGCGTTCAGTTCGAAGAGACGTGCGGTCGAGGTCGCGGAAAGGAGTTGCGATCATTCGAGCAAGGTGATTCTTGTCGAATGGACGTATTGCCGCCCACTGAGTGCCCAACAGTTATTTCCTGTTAGGACGGATCCTGTTGTGTATGAAAGTTCCTCGGTTTACGCGATTTCCTAAAGACGGAGTTACATTATGAAGGACGTGTTCAAGCGCAAGACTGCGATCAACGCCAAGGGCTTTACCGGAGTCTACGGCTGTACGGATTTTGTCGGTGCTGGACATACCAGTCGAACCGCAGACGAGAAGCGTAAAGAAAAGCGCCGCGCTAGGCGTTCCGTGAAACAGGCGCTTCATCAGGGTGTCTATGATTTTTAAGAGTTTTAGTCAGGCGGTGCTGGCAGGACGATTGAATTGTCCCGTCAGCACCGTTTTTTTGTAGAAGGGTAATTCGTACCGGTAATTCTGAAGGATTTCCATCGAGTCCGCTTTCGCGGACAAAGGGGCGAGTTTCCGACAAATCCAACAGCGCTACGAGCCTCACCCAGGGACTCTCCGCGCCATTGAAATTGTCGAAAACTCGCCGACTTGCTCCGAAAGACCCCAGCCGACGACTCACGCTTTGCGCGACCGCGGCGACAAACGCAAATACTCGGAAGGTTGTAAAGAGGGCACGGAAGGAGAGATTGAATGGCGATCTGAAGGACGTAGACACTATATCTGCGAACATTTATCGGGCGAGCGGGGGAAAGGACGGAGATCGGGCAATTGTTGGCGTGAGCCGTTTGGGTGTTAATTTATTTAGGCTAATTTGATATTTACGATGATGGTACTACGGTACTGTGGTATACTAACCTTACGTTAAACGTACGGGAGAAAGGGACCCGAACATGTCTATCAACCACGTCACCGTTTCCGGCAACCTCACGCGCGATCCCGAGGTTCGCACGACCGCGAGCGGTAAGCCCGTCATGTCGCTTGGCATTGCCGTGAACGACCGCCGCCGCAACCCCGAGACGGGTGAGTGGGAGGAGTTCCCCAACTTCTTCAATTGCACCATGTTCGGCACGCGAGGTGAGCAGCTTGGTGAACTTCTTGCCAAGGGGGACAAGGTCGTGATCGAGGGAAGCCTTCGCTACAGCCAGTGGGAGACGAAGGACGGCGAACATCGTTCAAATGTCGAAATTATCATCGAAGAGGTCGAGTTCTTGCGTATTCACGCGTTCGAGTAACGGCCGCAGTGTAGACGGAGCGAGGTTCGGAAATGGAATAAGATTTACATGGGGCGATCGGCAACGGTCGCCCTTTTTGTTTCAGCTATTTCTCAATTTCGTTGGGTATACTATAGTACTATGGTATACTGTAGTTACGTTAAGCGGGCGGGAGAAAGGAACCCGAACATGGGACATGCTATCAACTATGCTGTGTATGATCGAAGCGTATCGCGTAAGGCGGTTCTCGCGGAGATACAGGAGGAAGTCACCCATGAGAGTTGGCGAGAGGGCGGCTGGTATCCAGACAGTCAGTTAAAGTGGCATGATGATCGAGTTTTCGAAACAGAGGAAGATGCACAGAGATTCCTAGAGAGATATGAGGGTAAATATGACGACCATGCCGTGCTGTTCCGCAATACGAATCGTATCGCTCTAAAGAAGTCTGCGGAGGAAACCAAGCTTGAGGAACGGCTGAATCGCCTTAAGGCAGAACTATCGGCAATTGAAGGTGGGGCGGCTATCTCGAATCGCAAGTCGGCTTTTATCGGTTGTCCGTCTTGCGGAAGTAAGTTCGAAAGGGTGGGACTTTACAGCAAGTTTGGAAATGTCTGTCCGATTTGCAGCACCGACCTTCGCAGCAAGACCGACCGTAACCGGATCGCCGCGAAGAAGAAAGGCATCCGTGAGACCGAAAAGCGCTTGGAGCAGAAACGGTATGAAATGAAGGTGAAGGCGTCTAGGAGTGCGCCGATCTGCTGGCTCGTCAAATACGAGTACCATGTCTAATTCAAAGAACGGGGTAGCCGATTTTCGGTTGCCCCGTCCCACTTTAGGAGAATATAACCTGTTTTTCTTGAAAAAATGAGTTAGTGGGTATTGGTACTACGGTACTATGGTATACTGTAGTTACGTTAAGCGGACGAGAGAGAGGAATCCGAAATGACAGAAGCGGAACTGCGCACGATGATTGATGAAGGTAAGTCACTTGACGAGATCGCATCGGAAATGGCAGCTGGGGAGTATGACGTTTGCAGTCGTGAAACCCTCTTGAGCTATGCGATTAGCGAGATCGAAAACGATAGGCTGTTTCTTGCACGCCATATACTTGACGCTGTGGATAGTGGCGAGTACGCAGATTTCTATTTCTATGACGTGACGATGGGAACGCTCGACACGCCCTTGGCGATTGAGGGCATCGGGGATCTTGTTGACCATATTGCTGAGTAGTTGAAATGAAGGGCGATCGGCTGCAAATACCCTTTACTATTGGACACGAAGGAGCCGAGCGGCAGTTTATAGGCCAGTGATATATAGAACGGAGACACTATGCTTGCACACATCTATCGAGCAGATGGACGCGAGGAAAATATTGAACTCGATTATTGCTACAGTGACGAGGAAGTAGCTATTTCCGTTTGCGAGGACGGGGACTTTGGTAGCGGCGATCGGGCTATCGTGTGCGTTACCAGATGGGATGACACTCAGCAGCGGTTTAGGCACCGCATGGTTCGTGTTGCGGTAAAGGGCAATGAGATTCATCTCGTTTCCAATACCGTTGATCGTTTCGTTGGCACGATTGAATGACAAGGTTCTTAAATAGGCATCCGGTTGGGTGCCTATTTATTTTGGTTCAATTTGCTATTTACGGTTTTAGTACTACGGTACTATGGTATACTAACCTTACGTTAAGCGAACGGGAGAAAGGAACCCGAAATGGCAACGGTGAACGACAAGATCAAGAAGATCCTCGCTATGATTGACGGAGCCACAACGGAGGGCGAAGCGCGAGCGGCATCCCTTGCGCTTCAGCGTCTTCTTGTAGCCAACGACATGACGCTTGACGAGATTTCATTATCCGATGATGCTCCCGAGATCAATGAGACGGGCGAAGATGTCGGCAAGCGCGTGGCAATCTGGGTGAAGGCGCTGGCGTATGTCATCGCCAGCAACTATCGCTGTGAGTCCTATTTTCATGTACGCCATGAGCGTGATTTTTGGACGAATCGTCAAAAGATTACGAGCAAGCAGATTGTTTTCGTTGGCGAAGCAGAGGACAGCGTGGTGGCGGCAGGGTGTTTTCGCGCCACTAGGCACGCAATCGAGAGGTGCTTTACGTCATATGTGGATCGCCGTTTCCGTGAGACTGGCGAGCGTATCGGAAAGCAGAGCGGAAGCAAGAACAGCTATTGTCTCGGTTTCGTTGAGGGCTTGAAACAGGCTTACGGCGAGCAGGTGGCGGCGGACGAGTCTTTCGCGCTTGCGGTTGTCGTTCCCGAGAGTGTCACCCGTTTCATTAACGAGCAGCACGATATTAAGACGGAGCCGAAGCAGCGCTATATCGTCTCGCAGGATGCATCCATTCATGATGCAGGAGCCGAAGATGGATACGGTTACGGCAAGGGCGACCGAATCGCCGATGTGGCCTAACTGATATAAGGGTAGAGGGGATCGCCCCTCTACCTGATTATGTTCATAGGAGGTTTTCATATTATGGGAGTTTGCAAGTATCTCGATCTTTCGACCTCGCATCTAAGCGCAATGGGGAGACTGTTTCTCGCTAATCCGGAGAAGTTCGAGAAACAGGGAGAGGTAGTTGTCTGCCCGAAAAGCTATGGGTGGATTATTCTCTATTGGGAAGATGTCTATGGGAAGGACATACCAGGCTGCCTACAGGACATTTTCAGGTTAGCGGATAAGGAGAATTGCAATTTAGTGGTTCTCGATCGGGACGCAGAGGTACTGCCGTCTTTGCCTACATATAGTTGGTAATTATGCTGGGCGATCCGAATAGGAGCCCAGTTTTTTTGCGAGTCCGCTAGCGCGGACAGGGGGCGAGTTTCTGACAAATCCAACAGCGCTACGAGCCTCACCCAGGGACTCTCCGCGCCATTGAAATTGTCGAAAACTCGCCGACTTACCGAGACCGTCGTAAAGCCCCTGGATTTATCTATGGGGATATAAGACGGTAGATATTATGCAGCTCAATACTGTATAATATCTATACCATGAAGTACAAGAGTAACCGCAACATAGTTTTCTCCTGCAACTACCATGTGGTCTTCTGCCCGAAGTACCGTCGGCCCGTCCTCGTGGACGGAGTCGACGAGCGCTTCAAGGAGATCGCATGGGAAGTCGCCGGCGAGCTCGGGTTCGAGATCGCCGAGATGGAGGTCATGCCCGACCACGTCCACCTGCTCCTGTCAATCGATCCCCAGCTGAGCATCCACCGGGCGATCAAGCGCATCAAGGGGAGGTCAAGCCACGACCTGCGCGAGGAGTTCTCGTGGCTCAAGAGCCGTATACCGACGCTCTGGACGAACAGCTACTTCGTGTCGACCGTGGGAGGTGCATCGCTCGCGCAGGTGAGGAAATACATAGAGAGACAGAAGGAGGTCTAGCCGATGGAACGCGGGTTCAAATACCGAATTTACCCGAATGAGTCACAGCGCGACCAGATCGCGCGGACGCTCGGTTGCTGCCGTTTCGTGTACAACCGCGCCCTCGACGTCAAGAAGTCCGCTTATGCGAAGACGGGCAAGACGGTCTCGTGGGCGGAGCTCTCCCGAATGCTCCCTGCGTGGAAGCGCGACCCCGAGACCTCCTGGCTTGCGCAAGCGGACTCCATGGCGCTCCAGCAGTCCATCCGCGACCTCGATCGCGCCTATAAGAACTTCTTCCGACGCGTGCGCGAGGGCGGGAAGCCGGGCTTCCCAAAGTTCAAGTCGCGGCGGCACGCCCGGCAGTCCTACCGCACCAACGGCGGCAAGGTCGTCGACCGCAACCATATCGCGCTGCCGAAACTCGGAAATGTCCGGGCCAAGGTATCACGACCTCTCCAGGGACGCTTCATGTCGGTCACGGTCTCCCTGGACGCGGTCGGCCGTTACTTCGCCACCTTCCCCTGCACTGACGTGCCGTCCAAGGACGCGATAGCAGCCGACCGGGAGGTCGGAATCGACCTCGGCGTCGAGACGCTTGCGACGCTCTCGGACGGCACAAAGATCGGAAACCCGCGTCACCTCAAGAAATATGAGCACAGGCTCGCGCGGGAGCAGCGCAGGCTCTCCCGTAGGAAAGGTGCCCGCAGGGGCGAAAAGCAGTCGATGCGGTACCTGAAGCAGAGGAAAAGGGTTGCCAGGGTTCATGCTAAGATCGCCGATGCCAGAACCGATGCCCTTCACAAGGTCACAACCATGCTCGCGGACGAGAACCAAGTCCTGTGCATGGAGGACCTGAATGCGAAGGGCATGGTGCGAAACCATCATCTGGCGAAAGCCGTGTCGGATGCCTCGTTCGGTGAGTTCGCACGGCTGCTTGAGTACAAGTGCGCCGAGCGCGGGCGCACGCTCGTCAAGGTCGACCGGTTCTACCCGTCGAGCAAGACTTGCTCGGTCTGCGGGCACAGGCTTGACGCCCTGTCGCTGTCGGTGCGGTCGTGGGACTGCCCTTCGTGCGGTGTTCACCATGACCGCGACGTCAATGCGGCGAGAAACATACTGACGGAGGGGAAACGCATCCTCTCCAACACGGAAGGTACCGCGGGGCACGCGGGAACCGTGGCGGCTATAACCGCCTAAACGCTCGAGGAGAGGACGTAAGACCCTAGAGGACTATATCGGTCCCCGACGGCAGACCTCGCAGAACTGAGAATCCCCTGGTTTCAACTACGGGGAGTGTCAAAGAAAGGGTTATGGCCATGTCCGTTAAACACATTTTCTTGGAAACCATGTTCGATGACTTCACCCCAGATTCCGTGAGTCGTGAGGAGTTGATTTCTATCCTGCTCGACGATCTCATGGTTGTCGCTAGGGATAACCTGTCGATCGAGTATCTTGAGAACGGCGGGGATGCGGAGGAAGCGCTCAAGTTGTTCAGTGTCGAGATGCGCAAAAACCTTGAGGAGCGGATTATCGCGTAATTAGACGCTAAGTGTCCGGCGCTAAAGTATCTGGTGTCTGGTGCTTGATAGATTGGAGTAAAGAGACAACATGGCACAGAAGACTTTTTTCGCTGTCAAGGATTTAGATGGTGATGGAAAGCACTATTGCGCGGTTTCTTTTGAAAGTAAGTTGGCGCGGGAAGCTTTCTGCGAGCTGAATGGATATGAACCGGTTTTGGTCAAGTGGGCGATCGATAATCTTGCCGGGAGTGTCTACAACGATATCCGACACTACCCGAATATCATCGTAGACAACTCCTTGCGCAAACCGATCGGATTTGTTCTTGAAGATGGATCGATTAGCTAATTAGCTAGGGTGAAGTTGATGTATTTCACTACATACATATTTGATCTAGCTTATGAAAGGGGAGAGCAGAAATGCGCCCCCTTTTTCTTGGAAATCAATCAGCGACCGCAGGGAGCGGATCATAGGTGCCGTCAGGCACCGCAGGAATAGCGGATTGTTGGCAAATCGCCGTGCGTATCGCTTGATCGTGACGTTCAAGGTTTGGGGCGAGGAGTTTCCAAGTATGATTTTGAACTTTCTCAGCGATAGTACTAGAGTACTATGCTATAATATCATCATGTTAAGCGCCTAGAGGGAGGAACCCATGATGAACGGTAAGCATCGCGCCCCGAGAAAGTATACGCATATTGAGAAGATTCGTATCATGAACGACGCTGTCGTATTTATGTTTGGATGCATGACACTTGTCTGTGAGATCAGGGTAGGTAGTTTCCTGTTCTTCGAGATGAACGTAATCCTGCTTCTTCTGGGAACGGCCGAGATCTGCCTTGCATGTTTCATGTACTACCAGGAGTTTATGCTTCCCGAAGTTAAGGCGTGTCGCGAGCGCGAAGCAAAGCGCCGCGCCGAACGCCTTATGCGTCAGGCTGAACGCGACGTCCGTAAAGAGTGGACCCTCTACGACAAGTAAGGCTCTGAAGAAAGAATCGATTCAAAAAGGAGTTCGGGCGAGCGGGCTCCTTTTTCGTTAACGATATATTGCACTATGGTATATTGGTACTATCCGATTATAGGAAAGGAGCTTTATGTATGGAAAGCGGTTTGTGACCGGTGATCGACAGAAAGCCTGCCTGTTTGAACAAAAGGGTTCATATATGGCGAGCATCAAGGATTCAAATGGGCAATTCAAGACGTTGCAGCTTGGAACCAATCGACCCGTGGCGTTCAAGCAGTTTTTCGCTGCCGCGTCCGCTGCCGGATACGACATGCGGTCCGTTGCCAAGGAGCAGGGAGTAGATCCGGAGGTGAAGCTGAATCGAGAGCAGCGCCGGAAGCTTGAAAAGGAAAACCGCCATATGAGCAATAAGGCAAAGAACCGAAAGCAAAGTGAAAGGCTGCCTGAAAGCGAAATGAGCGGACGGGAGGCACAAAAGCAACCTCCTGCTCCACAGGAATCTGAGGCTCTATGCGTGCTTGAACATGGGCGCTTGACAAGGCACCAGACGTCTCACGGTAGGTTTCTTTTCACCTACGCCCCGGCAGACGGCAGTGACGAGGTTGTCAAGAGTGTACGCGGTCGGCGCTCTGAGATCGTCGCCAGTTTCAATGAGTGGTACGCGGAGCAGGAAAAAGTTCATGAAGAGTCGCCCAAATGCCCCGCAAAAGTCTCATGCGGACATGAGGCTGATTCTGTAAGTTCAGATGCGAAAGAGGAGAATTCCGTTATGTCTGGAAAAGAACGCAACGACACGGAAAACAAGATCGACTCGGCAGACGAGACTGTGTTTTCGATTATGGCAAACGGTCCGGAAAGTTCGAAACCGATCATGGCGTTCCGAAGTAGAGAAGATGCAGCTTATTTTCTAGAGTGTCTTCAGCAGGCGTCGGGAATAATGGGAGGGGATACCACCTACAGTATCGTAGATCTCATTTTAAAGAATTGAAGGAATTGGGAGCGGAGAGGGCAACCGCCGCTCGCCCTCTGTCCCGGCAAGGCGGAGGTTTCGTGTGGAACGGAAAAGAAAGCACCAGCCGTGCTGGAGACGGCCGGATTGGATTCAGCCGTTCTCGATGCAGGTATAGCCGCCCAACAGCTTCAACTGGTAAATGCGATCGTAGACGAGGATAGACAATACGCGACACGCTTGACGATTACCAGAACCGATAATGAAAATGCCAGTGAGTCGGTGATCTCGACTGTCATCTCCTGGCTAATGAAAAAAAAGGTTCTATCGAAAGAGTACTGCGATTCTTTCCGAGATGGCGCTTATTCGACACCTGATGGTTGGAAAGGAACAACTGAACTTGAACAGGGAAAGACCGCCCTTGCATCAAAGCGGAACAGTGGCGTCCCGGGCTGTGTCGTGTGGGCGATGGAGCTTGATGAACAGGATCACAGGCTGATCTATGGCCGTTGGCATACGAGGATCGGTATTATCGGAAATGCCGATTCCTGTATCGTCAACATCCAATTGAGCCGCTATATCGTCAGGGGGTTCATTGGGGAGGCTGCGCCGCCGATACCATCTACGCCGCGGATCGTGAAGATGCTTTTTAGCGATGAGGCGAACGTCGTTCGCGTTGGCTCGACTTTTTTGAACGATAAGCCGATATACCTGACTTCCGAGACATTGACGAGCAAGTTCATACCGGATCTGACCGATCCGGATCGAACTCTTTCCTTGATCTTAATCACCACCGACGAAGAATCGAAACTGCCGGTCAGGAACTTGAAAAATCTGACCAAGCAGCTTTTCGGGATGGCAGATATATATGTCCTTGACTGGCACGACCGTGCTCTTATGGACACTTATCGAGAGGTCTTTCTGAAGAACACGCCGGCTTATGATTACGGCATGGAATGCTCAAGCCTGAAGATTTACTGTAAGCCGGTCGATCTCACGGTTCCAACTGACAATGAAATGGGGATGGCTTATGCCAAGTATCTGATCGATCGATATACGCGCCACGGTGAAAACCGATTCATAAATGTCCTTCGTCAGGGGATCTGCCGTGCGAGCGACAGGGTGGCTGGGGATATCCTGAGTATCGCCGATGTCCGATGGTTAGATGGAATCGATGAGGCCAAACGCCTCAGTTCACGGATTAAGAAACTGAAGCAGCGGGTGAAAGGCGATTCCGGTGGAAACGAAACGGTTGATTCGCTTCGCGATGAGATAAGCGGTCTTCAAAAGGACATCGCGGACTGGGAGGAAATTGCGAGCGAGTTGGAGACTTCGAACTCGGAAGCGGCTGCAAAAATCGACATGCTCACGCGCGATGCGATGCGACTTGAAAACGAGAAAAGGGCCGTCGAGCGTAAGCTCGAGATGGCAGAACTCGAGCAGCTAAACGCCAATGCGTTAAACGGCATCCGCAAGGCGCTTACGGTAGTGCCTGAAAACCTTACACAGCTGCTTGATTTGGCGAAGGTGCTCTATCCGGACAGAATCGTGATTCTTCCCGATGCCTACAGGAGTGCCAAGAAATTTGACGGCATTTTGACGGAAGAATGGGAAATCTTGGTTGCCGTCGCGACGACGCTCTGGGATCTATGCTTTAAGGAGACGGTGAACGATCGGCTGGGTTCTGAGTTCAAGAAACGAACCGGATATGAGCTGGCTCGCGGAGAGTCTGGAACGACTTGCGCGATGCCCAACTTGATGAAGCTCCGCAAGCGGATGTACAACGGCAAGGAGATCGATATCTCGCCGCATATCAAGGGAAGGAACATCAAGGCCGCCTTCCGGCTCCACTTCTATATCGACAGGGATGAGGAGAAGATCGTGATCGGACACGCGGGGGAGCACATGGATACCGCAGGGACTCCACGTCGATAAATCCCCTTTCACAAGAAGGTACAATCTGTTAATTGTCCAGATTGTACCTTCTTTTATGTTTCTGCATAGCATTATGGTATCCTAGTACCATGGTTACATGAGTACAAAGGGGATTGAGATGCCGAGCGGACTGGAACTGTATCCACATAATGAAAAGGCGTATCGCAAACTTCTGGATATGTTGTCTGGGACCAGGCGTGCCTGCATCATTCATCCTACCGGGACAGGCAAGGCGTTTATAGCGTACCGTTATGCCTTCGATCATCCGAATGAGCGAATTCTCTGGATGTCGCCCTCGACCTATATCGAGCAGGAGCAGGAAGCTTCCATCAGGCGCGAGCTGCCGAATCAAGAATTCAAGAACATCGAGCGCATGACGTATCAGACCGCCATGCATCGAGCGCAAAAGGGAAATCTTGATATTCATGCAGATACGGTTATTTTCGATGAGTTCCATCATACGGGGGCACCGCAGTGGTCTCGTGGTGTTGAAGGAGTTATCGAATGCAATCCCGACGCCAATCTGATCGGATTGAGCGCGACTTCGATTCGATACAGCGATAGCGGCCGAGATATGTCCGATGAACTTTTTGATGGGCATATCGCCTCATATATGTCGTTGACGGATTGCTGGGTTTTAGGCATCCTGCCTGTCCCGACATATGTGACTGCCGGGTACAGCATCAACGGCTACATTGAAGATCTCGGCGAGCGCATCGCAAAGGAAGAGAGTGCGGGTAGGCGGGCGGAGTTGCTGGCTGATTTTAACGAGTTGAGAGATTGCGCGAGCAGGGCAGCGAACCTTCCGGCCATTTTTCAAAAGTACTTTGAGGGAATAGAGAAAGTGATTGTTTTTTGCCCGAATGTCTTCGAGCTGAATGAAATCGAGAAGATGTGCCCGCGGTGGTTTTCCCGAGTAAACGGTAACGTTCATACCTATGTTGTCCATAGCTCGAATCCCTTCGGAACGAGTGAATACGATGGGTTCAAAGAGGACGATGATGAGACCGCAATCAAGCTTTTGCTTTGCGTCAACCAGCTTAACGAGGGGGTTCACATCAAGGGCGTGGATGCCGTCATTATGGTACGTCGTACCTCGTCGCCGACGATTTTCTATCAGCAGCTTGGGCGTGCATTGACCGCCGCAGGCAACTTCGAACCGTTGGTTATTGATCTGGTCGATAATTTCGAGATGATCGGAATTGAGCAGATTGTAAGCATGATGTCGGAAAGCTACGCCCGACTATCTGGAGAAAATGATCCGGAAGAACTAATTCCGCCTTCCGCTTTCAAGGTCATCGATCATGAGAAGGACGCAAGGAATCTGGCTAAAAACCTTGAACGGCGATTGGCGCTAAGATCTGAGAAACTGACAATCGATGAAAAGATAGCGCTGTGGAAGGGGCTTTAACAGATGACTGACGGGAGAAAGGACCAGCTCAAACGGAAAAAGACTCTGGAGTACGAGCTTCGCCGTCTTTATCGCGCGGGCGAGCTGACCGACCAGCAGATTGCCGAGTTGAAGGAAGCCGAGTTTCCATTCGATGCCCCTGTTCGCAGAACGGCAAAATCGGTTGTCCGGATTGACGATGGTAAGAGATGGCCGAGCTGCAGTGCAGCGGAAAAAGAGCTTGGGATCACCCAGGGCTGGATGTCGGATGTGTGCAATATGGCGCTGCGGGGCAAATGGGTCGCAATCAAAAATCAGTTCTATTGTTTTGAGTCGATGTATTCGCCGGATATGGATCTGACAGAGATTCGAGGACTCGCCGGGTGGATCGTCAATTTGGAAACGGGGGAGATGTTCCCGACTACGACCGAGGCGGCGAAGGCTGCCGGCACAAGCAGATCGGTAGTCCTAGACCATGTGAAAAACAAGGTCAAGCCTCAGAATAAGAGGTTTTCGTATGTGAGGGATTGGGACGGGAAAGTTGGGAGACTTGTAGATTTGAATGTGCAGATGATTTGTCTTGAGACGGACACCATCTATCACAGCTATGACGAAATCTGTGCCGCAATATGGTCCGATGGATACGGGAAAACGCGAAAAGAGATCGTTCAGAAGGTCGGAGATGCCATACGGCATGGATGCCCTGCCTTTGATATGCATTGGGCAAATCGTGAGAACCTTGAAGAGAGAAAAGAAGCCTACATGGAGGAGAAAAGGCTGTGCGCTCGTCCGGTTATCGAGTTGACAACGATGCGCGAGTACGCAGATGTGCACGACGCGCTGAAATTCGGCTCACGTTACGTCGACTGGAAGAAGATCGTTGCAATCTGTGATGCGAAGGGCGAGCCGACCAGCGAGGCGACACGCTGGAGGGGTGAACGGTGGTTTTGGAAAGACGATTGGAATAAAAATATCAAACTGAAGTCCGGCGAGCGCATTAAGGACATGCAGCCGGTGATCTGCTATGAGCGGGGAAGGTGCGATTATTCGGTTCTTGAGCTAACGAGGTGGTACGGGTTCGACCATAAGTCTTTACTGAATTCAGGCAAGAAGGGAATCGTTTTTGACGGTCTGACTTGGAGACTTTTGCGATACGACGTGGATTTCGAGAAAAGGCTGAAGGAAACGCCTTTAATCTGTCGAGAGACCGGGAAGACGTTCGATACATTATCCGATTTGCTGGATTTGCTGGAGAGAGAGCATGAATGTTGCGCATATGATCGTCCATGTCACATGTACGATCTTCAGCGGGCGATCGAGGGCGGTCGGGAGTACAAGGGTTTTCACTTTGAATACATGGTTCCACCTTCCGTTTCAGGAGAACGTTAATTGTGTTTAGTCTCAACATTAAGCCTCAATATATACCTGCTCGATATTTCTCTTTCTGTGTCCTATTGACGGTCTTGCTGGTGACTTTGAGCATTCGCTCCCTACAAGGAAAGTTGTTCATAACCGATGCGCAGTATATGGTTGCCGCCGGCCGTTGGATTATAGCCAACGGTCATCTGCCGACAACCGATCCGTTATCGATCCATTCGGAATTGACCTATATCTGCCAGCAATATCCTATCTGCATATTAGTTGCAGTTCTCTACGACACTTTTGGAGAGATGTCGGTTCGGCTGTTTTTTGCACTATTGGACATGGTGGCGGTTCTCTTCATTTGGTACCAAACTTTTCCAAAAGCTGGAAACCGCATTCTTCACTGTGCTGCTTCATGCGCATTCGGAGCGGTAATCGTTTATAGCCTTCGGTCGACACCGCGTGCGCTCGATATCCTGTGCCTGGCTGTTTCCTGGGAGTTGATGGAGAAATATATTGAAAGCCGCGATATTAGATTTCTGTTTGGTTTTCCCTTCCTAGGGGTTTTCATGGCTAATGTGCATGGTGCGCTCTGACCCTGTGCGATCATGTTGCCGCTTGCCGCTTTATTAGATAGTAAGCTGGATTCGAATGCGCGGATCGCATTGGCTGTGACGATCTTACTTACGATCGTTTCCGCGATGTTGAATCCATACGGACTAGACGTGCTGTCGCTTCCGTTTAAGACAATAGGCACGTCGGATGTCGCCACGGTTGCCGTGCCGGAACTGAAACCGATGTTCTCCATCGTTCCGGTTGAAGCGGCGATGCTAATTGTCATCTCGGTCGTGCCGGTGATCTTCCATGCCAAGTGCTTGGGATTTAAAAAGGCGGTATTTTCGTTCGAAACGATGATGATCTCAGGACTGCTCTTTCTATCCCTGATGACATGGCGAAACGAACTTTTGCTGCTTGGCATATTGATGATCGTCTACAGCACGTGGTGCTGGAAGCTTGAGCCAAAATGCAAGGTGAGCTCGAAGATGTTAAGCAGGATAGTCTTATTTTCAATCTCTGTGGTTGCACTTGAGTTTGGAGCGGTTCTGTTTTATAGCACGCTGTCTGCGACCGATCAAAAGTCCATCTCGATTGAAAGGGCGTTTCAGGCGATGAGAGAGGATGGCGCCGTATCGGGAACGGCAGTCTTGACGGACATTGACCCCGGATGCCGAGCGGAGCTAAACGGGTTCAAGCCGTATCTTGATACCAGAATTGAGGTGTTCAATGGGCAGAACGGGCAGAAGAATGTGCTTGCCGAGGCAGGAAAGGCGCTTTCTTCTGGAAGCCTATCGGCCATTTGCGATGACTATGGAATGGATTACGCTGTACTGAATTACGGCATCAATGATGTCGGTATTCAAGATTTGAAGGAATCGGGATTCAAGCCGATCTATAGCGACAATCTGACTGTCTGTTTGAAAAGAAGCACTGTCTAGGAAATCTATCAGCGACCGCGGGGAGCGGGTCATAGGCGTGCGTGCACGCCGCATGAAAAGCGCATCGCCATACGTCCTGCAAGTCGTCTCGCCGTCGACTCGCAGGACGACTTGATAGCGCTTCGTAGATTACATGATGCAATATGTTAGTATTATGGTATAATATAAAAAGGGAGAATTCCCTAAATATCGAATTGAAAAGAAGAGGCAGGACTTTATGAATTCAGATAGACAATACGAGCGCACTATGGAATTGTGGCGTAGTTACAGTATCGCTACGTCGCTTGAGTTGGCAGCGCACCTGGAAAATTTTGCAATATTATTCTCTTACAACTCAGGGAAAATCGAGAATAGAGAAATCACTTACCATGATACGCACGAGATTTTTAAGAATGGCCGTGTATGCGGTTACACAGGAGACCTGCGGACGCTTTACGAGATTAAGAATCTGAAAGACGCAAGTGAGCTGATGTACCGGTGGTTCGATGAGCGTAAACCTATCACGCTCGATTCCATTCGGGAGATGCAGTTTGAACTGACGAAAGGCACTTACAACGAGCGGCGTTGGGAACTTGGGGAAAGACCGGGGGAATTCAAGAAAAACGATTTATGGGGAGTCGGCATGCACGATGTTGCCGCTCCTGTAGATGAGCTCGAGGATGACCTTCAGCAGGACCTTGATGAGGTTTCCGAGTTTGGAGATGAAAATCCTCTGGTGGCAGCTGCGTTTTGGCACGCGAGGTTTGAGGGTGTTCATGCTTTTGCAGATGGGAACGGCAGGACTGGCAGAGCGATGATGAATTACTATCTGCTGTTGCACAACCATCCGCCGATCGTAATCTTTGATGAAGACCGGAAAGACTATTATGCGGCGCTGGACGGTTTCGACATGACGGGTGACCTGAAACCGCTGATCGGTTTTTTACGTCGGGAGACATGTAAGACATGGGAGAGTGCAGTACAGAGAGAAGATCGGTCCCATCAGATGTCGCTCGAAAAGAAGAGAGATACTGTGAGTAGAAGAGTCAGTCTAGATGAGATAAATAATAACTTTAATGCTCGGTAGGCGCAGTAAATTGAGAAGAAAGGCGGATAGGCAATTCCGCTATCGGTGGAAAATTAAATAGCAGAATGACGACGCATTACGCCAACTGAAAATAGGTGGAAGGAGTATAAACAGCTCTTTCTGCCTATTTTTCTTTAAAAAATTCGTCATTTCCACGCGTAATACTGATGTGTTGTGGTATCTTAGTATCAGTCAATAACCAAGAGGAGAAAGGACCTCGAGCATGTCTATCAACCGCGTCAACATTTCCGGTCATCTTACGCGCGATCCGGAGCTTCGCATGACTCCGAAGGGGACGCAGGTTCTCTCTTTCGGTATTGCTGTCAACGATCGCCGACTCAATCGCGAGACCAACCAGTGGGAGGACTATCCGAACTTCGTCGAGTGCACCATGTTCGGCACGCGTGCCGAGGCTGTGGGCCGTATCGTTCGAAAGGGCATGAAGGTCAGCATTGACGGCAAGCTTCGCTTCAATCAGTGGGAGACGAAGGACGGCCAGAAGCGTTCTCGCCTTACCGTTGTCGTAGATACAATCGACTTCATGAGCCAGGGGAACCAGTCTCAGAATGCTTCCGCTAACAGGCCGGCGACTCCGGCTCAGCAGGTTCCTGTTGTTCCGGATGTCCCTGCGGTGATGGACGTCTATGATGAGGATATCCCGTTCTAATCCTTTGCATTGCGCGTAAATAACGCGTAATAGATAAAGGAGAGAGGGTGGCGAAAGGAAAAACTTGCAACCGACGCAAGAACAAAAAAGGAAAGCGCCGCCACCCTCTCATCACATTGATTATACCAACTTCAATTCAATTAAACAGGTTTATTGCTGAATGATTGGCAATGGGATTGTTTTGTGAACACAAGTACTATGTTGTCATCATAGTATAAGCATGTTGTTATTATCGTATTGTGAAAGGAGGGATCAACCTGTGAACCAGCTGAAAGAATATCTGATCTGGATTGTTCTAGGTATTCCGGGAATGGTGTTGATTGGCCTTGTGCTACACAGTCTCGTTCATTTCGAAACAGGCGTTCTTATTATCGCTTCGATGATTCTCGGAACGTTTTTAATGGTATTTTGTGCAGCTTTATGCAAGTCGGCGCACGATGGCGATCTGCTTTCAGAGATGGAAAAGGCTGCAACGAAATCAAATTTTGATCTTGATGGGAAAGGAAAGTTGGGAGAGGAAAATGAAGACGATTGCGATTTGTAATCACAAGGGAGGTGTCGGCAAGACCGCACTGTCCATGGCGATTGCAGAGGGGCTGCATCGTAAGGGCAAGCGCACGCTGCTCGTTGATCTTGATCAGCAGATGAACGCAACGCAACAGGCAAAAATTGATACGACGGATGAAGTGACGGTTTACGATCTTCTCACTTCGTTCGATTACACGGCGAAAGACGGAATCAAACATTTCGACGGTGGCGATATTATTCCCGGCGATGTCCTTGTTTCGAATGCCGAAAGCGATATGGCGAAACTGGATACGCGCCTTACGATGCTTGCCGATGCAATGGAGGGTATCGATGATGACTATGATTACGCAATCATTGATTGCCCGCCGTCACTTGGATTGGTGACGCGCAATGCGATGGTTGCCGCGGATGAGCTGATCGTTCCGGTAATCCCGAACCGTTCATCCCTAAAAGGATTTACCAATATCCAGAAATGCGTCAACTCGGTTCGCCGCAACAAGCGTCTGAATCCGAATCTCCGCATTGCCGGTATTGTCGTCAACATGTTTGATGGCCGCACGAGTCTTTCGCGCGGTGTGGTTAATGAGCTTCCATCGATCGCACGTGCCGCTAACACAAAGATGTTCCACACGATTATTCGAAAGTGCGAGGCTGTAAATAAAGCGCAGTCTGCTAACGTTTCGATTTTCGATTACGATCCGAACTGCAACGCGGTTGCGGACTTTACTGACTTTGTAAATGAGTATCTTGAAGGAGAGGATTACTAGAATGGCTAAGAGCAAGAAAACTTCCGACGCATTCGACATGGCTGCTGATATCCGCAAGGAGGTTGCCGCCGAGTCTGTTGCCGATGCGTGCAGCACCTCTGTGCCGGCGATCTACTCTCTCTCAAAGGGAGATAACCCTCGTCGTGCGAAATACGACAAGAATGCAGACGTGATCGGCTACAACCTTCGCCTGCCTGCGAATATTCATCGTCTCTTGAAGCGTCACTGCATGGAGACGAACGAAAGTATGAATAACGTTGTGCTGGTTGCTCTTTATAGGGACATGAAGAATTGGGAGGATCTTGCTCCTTGCCCGCATTGCGGCGCTATTCTTCCTGTCGGTGCGCAGTTCTGCCCGGATTGCGGCAAGGAGATTTAGAAGTCGGGTAGGAAGAAGATGTCCTGACGATTCTGTTGAAAAAAGAGGGGAGTGGATGAAGGGTGCAAAAGCTAAGCGCCTACAATTTGGCACAAAATAATAACTGTGGATTGATTACTTGTTCCATTTGCGGTAGGTCGTATCGGATAACGGAATTCGGAATCGATGCGGATTGTCAGAGTAATAGTCCATCTGCATCGGTTCCGAATTTCTGCCCGTATTGCGCATCGCCGTTTGAACGTCCTTTGACGCGAGTTAGAAAACAAGAGATTGAGGACTACATTCTGGATACGATTCGCATCGGAATGAAGTCTGATACAGTGCTTGATCCAGAAACTGTTATCGATTTCCTTTGCAACATAAGCGATGGCGGGTTCGAGCTTTATGATCCAAAGTTTGAAATTTATTTCAACAGCGGAATAACTTATGGTGCGGACAATCTTGAATTGCTTCATGTCACAAAACATGAAATCGATCTGACCGTGCAGCGCGGAGGCGTTATCTTTCAAGATGTTTTGAAAGACTGGTCGATTGAACCGGACGCAACGATCCATGTCTGGCGTTTTTCTGAATCAGAAAGTGATGTAATGACTTCCGAATTCAGTCTATTTATGTTGGGGCTTCTTGCAAAAATTAAAGCAGGAACTATTTGGAAGAGTTCTTTATTTATTTTGAGCTGTCTCAGCGATCATCAGGTTTAATTTTCGCAAGCGCTTGCGAAATCTAATAACAGAAAGGATGAACTAATGGAGGAAAACGAGAAGAGGCGCAATGTCGAGCTTGCGTATCTTTCGCTTATGCTTTCAGGAAAGAAGGTCAGCGAGTGCGAGCTTGCATCCGAGGTTTTAAAGATTTCTCGCGCCAAAGGCGAGAAATCCCTTGCGATGCTCGTGCAGTCTTCTATTAAGATTACCGTCAAAGTGCTTAGCGTCGTACTTGAAGAGTCTTCAAAGCGCTATGTCATCACGTTCCGTCAACTTGGCGGAGATTCGGATGAGACGATTCGAAGCGAGCGTACTGACGGTCGACGTGGTAAGGATGTTATGCAGCTCTGGGGACGTGATCTGAAGAATCATATTTGCATTCTCTTCAAGCACAACGAGGAATCAAAGGATCCGAGCAAGAGCGGCGGATTTCGAGTTGCGCCGTATGTAATCGATCTTGGTTTGCAAAAGAATTAAAAACAGTTTGAAAGAAGGAGATATCATGGCACTTCCGAATGTCACACCTGAGCAGCGTGCAAAGGCGCTTGAGAAGGCAGCGCAGGTACGCAAAGCGCGTAAAGAGCTTAAGGAGAACATTAAGTCCGGCAAAACTGATCCGGCTTCTATTCTTAAGACTCGTAAGGACGATCCGCTCGTCAGTAAAATGAAGGTTAAGGAATTCCTTCAGGCCATTCCCGGCATTGGTGGCGCGAAGGCGGATAAGATTATGCACGACGTGGACATCCCAGGCAATCGTCGTCTTGGCGGACTTGGTATTCGTCAGGCGGAAGCTTTGCTTGAATATCTTAGTTAGGGTATGCCGTTAGATTTAAAATTGATGCCTGGGTCCAAGTGCATCGGACATCAAAACTGTTTAGGGCTTCTCGAATGAGGAGCCCTTTTTAATCGAGATTTTCCAATGTGACGATCAAAACGATTTCTTGGTAATAGCTGATTTCACTTTATGTTTTAGTTGCTTACTATCTAAGAAATATCTTTATCGATAGTGCCGTAAAGTATAGCGAGTCTTGAAAAGGGATTCAGTAGAAGATCGCGAAGCCGAATTCGTTTTTTGATTTGCTTGCTTTGATGACAAAAATGGAGCGGCCGGTTTTCGACAAATTCAACAGCGCTACGAATTACTCCCTTCGGATTCTCCGCGCCATTGAAATTATCGAAAACCGGAAACTGTGTTGAAAAGTTTCCAAAACATACTTAAAGACATCTTGCAATTCAGAATGTGATGAATTCAATATCATAGCGCCCAACGGGCGCGATAAATCGACGCCGCAGGCGGCGTGTGAAAATCTATTCGTTGATCGTATCGCTACTCAAATCGCGCCACCTTTCGACAGTCCAACAACGCTACGAGTCTCACTAAAGACTCTTCGCGTCATTGAAATGTCGAAAGCTGTCTATCTCAGCAGAAGCCATCACGAAAAGATCCGGCGATGCCGGATGCTCCGGCCAAAACCTTCCGCGATCGGTGAGGCCTCTCACCGATTCGCTCCAGGCCTTGCCCGGAGCCCGCTGCGCGGTACTACAAATACTCGGCATCCCTCGCGTTAAAAGTTCGCTTTCGCTCACGGTCTTCACGCAGTTACGACGCCGCGAGGCCTCTCGCTTGGAATGAGGCCTCTCATTCCACGTCTACACTGCGTTTCGCCCAATCACCGTTCCGGAGATTGCAAGATGTACGTAAATCATGATAACCGGGCCCGTGGTCCCTGTTATCATGATTTACGAATCTTGCTTTTCTCCTGTCACGGAGAAAAGGGAAAGAGTGAACTGCAGCACGCTTTTTGCGTGTTGGTTTCACTCTTTCTAAGAAATTGGGCAACCATAGCAAGAGGAGACGGATGCCAATCCTCAATTTCTAGCTTACTTTTCCGGAGGCCGCTCCGGAGAAAGGAGAAAAATGGCACGAAATGAATTCGTAAAGGCTCGTGTTTCTCCTGAAGAGAAGGAGATCTATCAACAACTTTGTGAACAAGCCGGCTGTACGGAAGCAGAGTTGATTCGATCTGTGTTGATTCATCGGGAAATCTCACTCGATGATCTTGATGATGAAATGCAAGTTCTCGGTCGGAAGAAAAAGGCTCTCCATAAGCAACAGGAGAATTACAGAAGAGCACAAGCATCGCGTGAAACTGATGAAAGTGGCGAGCCCATTTCTGAAAAAAGGAGTATTCCGTTCCAAGTAATGCTCACTGCTCCAGAAAAAAAGGCAATTGAGCAACGTGCAGCGGCGCTCGGCATTTCTGTAAGCGAACTGGTTCGCCGCAGCACAATTTACGGAAAGATCGAATCATTCAATTTCGATATCGCTGAAGTTGAAAAGCTTCATCACGAGTTATTGAAGGAAGGAACGAACCTCAATCAGCTGATGTACTTCGTGAACGCCCAAGGGCTTCCCGCATACAATGAGAAAGCTGTTTTCCGAACGCTTGAAAAGGTTTACCAAAACGCCCGAAAGGTCGACCGGTTTATCGAGGAACTTGAAAAGCGTTATCACGTTGACTATGTTCCCCACGACTATCTGGCAGATGAACCTGACAACAAAAATCTTTAAGTCAGAACGCAGCTAGATCAGTTTCGCAATTTTAAAAATGGCTTCTGAAAAAAGAAAGGAATGATTTTATATCTGAGAACGTTCAGTTATAACTACTGCTTAAAATCGAAAGGAGATGGCAGAAGAGATTGACAGTCATTAAACAGAAAGCAGTCAGCTCGTCGCGGCACGCGAAAAACGTTCGTAAATACATCAACGGAAAAGATGCGCTTGCACGTGGCGGCTGGAATCTTCCATATAACAAATATTGGTACGCAAAAATGGCACGGACGCGAAAATCTTTTGGTCATGATAAACCGGCACGTGCCGGTGCGAAGAACACGATTATGTATCATCAGGTTCTTGCGTTTCTTCCTGAGGAGTGCAGCTGCAACGGGGGCAAGATGACTCCCGATGCATGTATGGCCTACGCGGAGCAATGGCTTGCGAAGCACTATCCGCATCAACAAGTGATTCTCGCGTTGCATGAGGAAAGCGATAAGGAGGGAAAACGATTTGCGGTCCATATGGCGATCAACCGCACGGATCTTCTGACAGGAAAACGTCTTTGGGAGGGAACGGGAGCGCAGGCGAAGCATAAGCGCGCTTCATGGGTTCGTGAAATGGACGAGGCTTGGAATCTTACTCAACTTGAAAAGGGAAAGAAAAATTCAAAGATTCGAGATCGACAGCCGCGCGATATTGAAAAGGAGATTGTCGATCGTGGAGAGTACAGTTATAAAAACAATCTGCGCGAGTTGATCCATATTGCAATCAGCGACTATCACCCGAAGAATATGGAGCAGTTCAAGAAATTACTTGCCTCATGGGGTGTAGATATTTTCATCAAGAACAATCGAGTCTATGCGACAGATCTCGATATCAAAGAGGCCGGCAACCCGAAATGCACTTTCAACCTGACTCGTCTTGACGGGCGCTTCGCGTTGAAGTCATTGCAGACGGCTTTCGAAACAGGAACTACGGAAAGTGAGAAACCGATGACATTCGAACAGCGTCGAGATGTTTATATCCAACGACTTAAGAAAGCTTACTCGGCGTGGGTTGAGCAGGCAAAGGCGAGCAAGGGCGTGGCCTATAACGCATTCCCGAAATTCGTTGCCCCGAAGTGTGACGAAGACCTGCTCGAAGATCCCGCTGTACGCGATGAGCTTCTTGCCCGGCGCGGTTACGCAAAAGAGATTCGCAACCGTTATGCCAGTGCCGTGCCAGATTATGGTGAGGACAATGTTCGTGCTGCCGGTCAGGCGGGAACGCACTCTGTTCAGCAGCCGGTTATTGAAAGCGGTCGCACTCGCGAACAGAGCGATAAGAATGTCGAGCATTAAATAAAATGTTAAATTGAAACAGGAGGTAGATGCTTATGGCAAAGCCATCTTGTGGCGCAAGGAAACCTATTAAGAATCAGGAAGGACAGGGCATGCTGGACATCGACGAGAATTCATCTGTTGAAGACGATATGTTTGAAAACGTGAAGACCGATGAGGATATGGATCACGAGATGGAAGAGGAGGAGGGTGGTTCGGCGTTCGAGGAAGAAATCGACTCTGACGAGAGCGATCAACAGGAGCAGGCAGTTATTCCAAAAAGTCAGACCCCGTTTCTAAGTGATAAAGACACTCCGGAATCTTACGGTGAGCTTATCGGATTCATGGAAAAGTTCATTGAAGATCAGAAAGCCGAGAACGATGCGTTCCGGAAGGAGGTTAAGGACTCACTGTCTTCTACTGCAACAGATTTCAAACAACGTACGGATTTGATTCTCGACGAGATGAAATCAATCCAAAGCGATATGAAGCGAGAGGCGAGCGCCACGCGTCGCGCTCAAAACAGTCTCAGTAAAATGGTTGCCAGTTTCGAGCAGGGTGATAAGTATGCTGAGACCGTGACGAAAGCTGTGACTGACGGTGCGACGCAAGCTGTAGAGGAAACCGTACAGGCGGGAACGAAAGCGATCAATGAAGTCGCGAAGAAAAGCGCCAAGTCAATCGAAAAGCTTGAACAGGCTGCCAATGCGAGAGCGAAGCGTTTCATGCGTATCACAAAACCGGAAGTGATGGTGAACATCGCGATCTGGATTGCAGTCGCCGTTGCTTCCGCGATTATTTTGTCCTTCTGCTATGAGTTCTTTACGAAATAGCAAAAGCGTTTATAATCGTTATTGCTTCGATATCGACCTGAACTTGTGAAGCAAACGAAAAAGGGGAGACGTGGATCTCCCCTTTTTCATGTCTATATATTGTCGGTTTAGATCAGCGATCCAGACTGCCGGTGCTGTCTGCATTGAAAACTTCAGTCCTGGTTCCATTCTCGTCGAGGACGAGATTGACGATCTGGGAAATATCCCCGCCAGTGATCTTATATTGGGTAAGTACGAGATCCATCGACTGAACTTCACTGTTGCCATTATCGACATAGACGATGAGCGTTCCCTTTTTTTGTTTCACTTTCGCAATCTTGCGATCCGGGATGGAGCTGCCGGAAAGCTGGAGATGAATGTAATCGTCGCATCGTTTCCAGCCGGATCCGGAAAGGGGAGTCGCCTTGCCCTCTGAGATTTCAAAGGCCAGGGGTTTGAGTTTATCGTCTTTCGCCGCGGTCCACTCGGGTTCTTTTTTCTTGCATCCGGGAAGTGCTGTATTAACGGCAACGCAGACGGCGAGACCGATGAATTGGCGTCGGTTGAAATTGGGATTCATTGCGTTTTCCTTTTAGATTCTGTCAGTCAGCGAGCAGGGGAACGGATCAATAGGCGCCGTAGGGCACCGCATAGGAATCAGCTTGTGTATCGTCCTGTTCAGACGAATCGCTATCCGACTCGGGTTCGTCTCGATCGTTCGTCTTCTTACGCGTCTTCTTATGCTTCTTGGCGAACTGTTTGTTGCGCTTCAAAGCATCATCCAGATCCGTTTCAGAAGTCGAGCAGGAGGTTGCGATTTCGTCTGCATGCTCGGAAATATACATGGCAAAAAGATCAAGGTCGATACTGGTCCAGTTATCGAACGCATTGACAACCTCTTCACCGATAAGCTCTTTACAGGAGCGAAGACCTTCACGCTTTTTCTGGGCGATTTGCGCTTGCTGCCGTTTTTTCTGTTCCTTCAGGGCGGCGATTTGGCGATCGATGTCTTCGATACTCTTTGGCATGGTACTTTCCTTTCTTTTGGATATTACAGTTCACTGAGTTCATTTTAGCGGATTGGCCCTTACCATTGCTAAAACCAATGGTTTTACAACCGTTTTGGTAAATTATAAGCTGCATAGGACGATAGTATTATGCTATAATAGTAGATATTGAAAAGAAAAGGGAGGAGCAGCATGACGAGAGAGACTAAAAGCTATGAGCTGAAGATCTATGATCAGAGCCTCATGAGATTCGAAGCTGCCTATGACGCATTCGGTAGTTTGAAACTGGAGATTACGGATATCGATTCGGCAAATGCGCATTTGCTTCCATTGAATTTAATTGTAGATCAAGATGAAAAAAGCCTTGCGAGTTGGATGGAAGGTAGAACCATTCCGAAAAACAGGGCATTTGTAGAGCAGATTCTTAGTACGGCAGGATTGACAAGGAATGATATCCTTGGAATTCTTGATGTATCCAAAGGGCTTTCCATTAACGATTCGTATTGGCTTGATGATGGGAAATCAGATGTTACCTTTGATGGAATCAATTTGTTCGACAATCGCTTTGATGAAGTATTGGGACTTGTAGCTTATACCGGCTACACGCCATCACAAAAGCATAAAGCTGGCGTTTCAAGTGAGTGGACACTGGGAGGGCAATTTCCGAAAGCAGTTCGACGGATTAACGATAGGCTGCTGTTGTTCAAAACAGGTACAAGCGGTGCCAGAAATCTCGGCAAAGAACCTTATTCTGAATACTTTGCAGCACAAGTCGCAAAACGGATGGGAATAGATCACGTTTCCTACGATTTAGAGATGTGGAAAGGGAAACTTGCGTCTGTCTGCGGACTTATGAATGACAAAGAAATTTCTTTTGTTCCATTTTTCGTTGCTGCTGGTGATGCAAGTTTCCCGGCAGCGTTATCGATCTTAAATGAACTTGATCCAAAGATGGCATCGAAATACAGGACAATGGTTGTTTTTGATGCCTTGATCTGCAATCGGGATCGTCACGGCGGAAATTTTGGTATCTTACGGGAAAACAGAACAGGACGGCTGTTGGGATTAGCCCCGTTGTTTGACCACAATCTGTCTTTGTTTGCGCAAGATGATGAGACAGACTATGCGGATTTCCTTGATCGTTCAAATCGATATTACCTACCTGCAACAGCGAATATCGCCTTTAATGATATGGCTGGAATTGTTATGGGAGCGGAGCAGCATGAGCTTTTGCGCAGGATGATCGGCTTTGAGTTCCAGAATCATCCAACATATCCGCTTCCACAGGATCGGCTTGGAGCGCTGAACCACTATATTACAGAGAAAGTAAGGGAATTGCTACGGATTCCTATCGTGGATGAGCATGCGCTTTGCAAAGCGATGGAAGAGAAATTCGATGAGATCCAAGCAACAACCAAAATACCGATGCTTCTTGATTCCGTTAAGATGATTCACAAGAAAGGTCTTCCACTTAGCGAGAAGGCAGAAGCGGTAAAAAGAGGATCCAAAGTATTTGAAAATACGCTGAACAAGATTATTCCGGAAGAAGACCGTTGTAGGTAAGGTGATATGGATGCCGAAAGCATTACTATGATGCTGAACGCTTGGATTTTGGCGTTCCGAAAGCTATTCGAGGATATTGGTCTCGACAGGGTGATTCGCAAGCGCTTGCGAAAAGCCTTGGTATTCAAATATGACAGTTTGAATCAAAATGTTCTATAAAGGGGTTGCTGGAAATATTCCAGCAACCCCTTTTCTATGAGAAACCATTCTTCTTCAGTAAAAATCGCCAAAAAAAATGCCCCATACGGGGCGCCCCAAAGGGCAGTTTGTGGCTTTGAAGCCGTATTTCGACTTACACATACCGTAAACCAAGCGGTAATTCACCACGACCAATATAGCACAGCAGGAGAGCATGGGACGCGGGAATTGAAAGTTTCTGAAGAAATTTTTGGAAGCAATTTTTTGAACGGTAGAGAATCATCAATCACAACTGGAATATTTTGGTACTGTGGTATAATGACACTACAAAAAGAAAGCCGTATACCGCCTATGTGTGGGAAAGGAAATACGCTATGAAAAAGTTGAAGCAGATGAGTGGGCCTTATTCCATCGGGTTCGAGTTAAGTTCGACGGCACATGGATTCGTTGCAACGGATCCGAACGGGAATGTTTTGTACCATGGAAAGCAACCGGTTATGGGAACCCGTGTTTTCAAGGAAGGTCAACATGCAGCTGAGGCGCGTATGCCGCGAACTTCCCGCCGTGGAATCCAGCGCCGTCGTGGACGTGAACATGAGATGGAGCGCGTTTTCGCACCGGTGATTTCCTCTATTGATCCGGATTTCTTTATCCGACGCCGGATGTCCTACAAGCTTGGAAAAATTCGGTTCGAGAGCGACCCGATCGGATTCAGCTATAGTCGTCTGTTCCATTCGTTCCCGACGCTTGCCCATCTGGACGTCGCCCTTATGGAAGCAGATAGTGCAATGGATCCACGTCTGATTTTCGAGGCCGTTGCGAATCATGTTGTCCGGCGCGGTCATTTTCTGCTCGAAAACCAAAATGTTTCGTCTACGAACTCTGATATCGATACGCAGGTTGCAAACTACGCGGAAGTTCTTGTGTCCTATTTTGAGGACACCCTTGACGAGCGAATCGAGCTGTCACTGGAAGCTCTTGACATCAATGGAAATGTAACGGCGCGTGAGCTGCAGAAGCAGTTCGCATCTGCCATGTGCGTGTCGGGTGATGATATTCAGAAGAAAACGGAGAAGGCTCAAATTAAAGCCATTGCAGATCTTGTCGCCGGCTATAAGGCAGATCTGACGGTGCTTGTTCCCGATGCTGAGAAACTTCCTAAAGTATCGATTTCCGATGGCGATGCGTTGGAGGAGTTCTTGGCGGATTCCTGTCCGGATTCCCTCGTTCCTGTTCTGATGGCAGCGCAGGCGCTCTACACTTCCTGGAAGCTTCAGGGAATGCTTTCTTATGCACCTGGCAAAAGCCTTTCGCACAATCAGGTTGCCCAGCATGACGTGTATGGGAAGCAGCTTCGCATGCTTAAAGATCTTGCACTCAAGTATGTCGCGAAGCAGGATGCAAACGGTAATGTTGACGAGGACGGCTTTAAAGATTACGTTCGGTTCTTTGGCGGTCCGAAGCGTGAGGACGGGTACCGCTACGACAAGGTTCAGGTGAAGAAGCAGGATAGCCCGAAAAACAATATGGGCTATACCGCCTACAACCTGAATGTTCTCGGTTATGAGGAGTTTGCCAAGCGTGTTGAGCTCCTGTTCAAAGATACCGATGCCGTGGACGATTCGCAATACAAGACGATGATGGAGGCATTTGCAAATCATGCTTTCCTGCGCCGTATTCATACGGTCGACAATGCTGCGATTCCCTATCAGTTGCACGCCGAGGTTGTAAATCGGATCATCGACAACCAGGGGCGTTTCTATCCTTGGCTCATTGATGCTCGCGAGCATATTCTGAAGGTTCTGACTTCTCGAATTCCCTATTATGTCGGTCCTCTTGACAGTACGGATCATGGTAAAGCCGGCGAAAACGGCACGCGTTTTGCATGGGTGAAACGTCTTGCTGGTCATGAGGACGCATTTGTGTCTCCCTGGAATTATGAGGATCATATTGATATCGACACGACAGCCGAGCTTTTCATCCGCCGCATGACGGGAGAGTGCTCCTATCTCGACGGCGAGGATGTTTTGGCGAAGAATTCTCTATTGTATGAGAAATATTGTTTCTTTAATGAGCTTGCGAGCCTCAGCTTTACAGAGGATGGAGATTCCTGGATGCCATTCGATGCGGGAATGCGGAGGGCTATCTATGATGCTGCTTCGGATGGAAAGACGATGACGGTGAAACGCATCGAGTCCGTACTGCAGCGAGACTTCTTTATCGCACATCCTCATGTTCGTGGTACGTCGAATCCGAAAGCCATGTCTTCCAAGCGGTCCAATTATGCATATTTCTGCAGGCTCTTCGACGTGAAAGCGCTCAGTGCTTCCGACATGAGCATGGTGGAGGACCTGGTTCTGTGGAATACAGTGTTTGAGGATCGCGATATCCTGCGCCGAAAGATTCTGAAAACCTATGGCGACCTGCTCACGGAAAAGGCGGTTGACGATTTCTGCCATAAGCACCTTTCCGGTTGGGGAAAGCTGTCTGAGAGACTGCTGACCGGCATCTGGGCAGATACGGCTTCTGGCGATATGTGCGTCATGGATGTCCTTGAGCAGGGCAGGCCTTATGGTCGCTATCGTGGTTCATCTATGAACCTGATGCAGATTCTGAATGACGATGTTCTTGGTTTCAAAATGGAAATCAAGAGGCTTAACGATTCGCATATGCAGACGGCAGAAGGTTTTGATTTGAACGCACTTCCCGGTTCGCCGGCACTTCGTCGAGGTGTGAGTCAGGCGATGAAGGTGTTGGATGACATCGTTTCTGTTGCCGGTAAGGCTCCGGATCGCATTTATCTGAAGGTGACGCGAACCGCCTCGAATAGCCGAAAGGGTAAGCGAACCGCCAAGCGCTGCGATAAGATCAAGCAGGCACTCAAGGCATTGGATGCGGATGCAGCGGCGGACCTTGGTGCGGCGAAGCTGCTTCGTGAGCTTGGCATGTTCGATGAGAAGGAGATTAACGAGCGCATCTACCTGTATTTCCATCAGGCAGGAAAATGCCTTTATACGGGAAAGCCGATCGACATCACTCGGATTGCATCGAATGATTACTATGTCGACCATGTTGTACCGCTTGCTTACCGTAAAGACGAGTCACTGGATAACAAGGTGCTTGTTTATGCAGAGGCCAGTCGTTATAAGAGTGAAACGCTGCTCGTGTCTCCAGCGGTGCAGCGGAAGATGCTGCCATTTTGGAGGATGCTTCGTAACGCCGGACTTATGTCCGAGCGAAAGCTCAACGCGCTGAACCGTACTGAGGTTTCCGAAGGCATGCTGAAATCGATCATCGGAAGGCAGTTCACGGAAAACAGCTGGGAGGCAAAACTGTTTACGGCTGCGATTGCGGCAAAGTATCCGGGAACGGTTGTCATTCCCGTTAAGGCTGGGGTTATCGGTGCCGTACGCAGCCGGATCGGAATTCCGAAAAGCCTTAAAGCGAACCAGTTCTATCACGCACACGACGCTCTGCTTGCAGCCGAGGTCGGGCGCTATATGGAACTTGCGAAGCCAGCGCTCGTCCATAATCGCGTTAAGTATGAGCAGTACATGCGCAAAATCAAGCTGGTTGATGAGGAGAACAAGAAGGCTCCGAAGTCACAACTTGATTTCTTTGCCGGCGGTTTCTTCTTTGACCGTGTCGACAAGGACACAGGTGAGGTTTACTGGAACAAGGATGAAGAGGTGGAGCGCATCTATCGTGCATGTGGATGGAAGAACCTTCGTGTCACATATGCCACCTTTGAAGACGGCGGCGCCTTTTGGAAACAGACGATTTACTCTCCAAGGGAGAAGTCGAAACTGATTGCCACGAAGTCAGACCGTCCGGCAGAAATTTATGGTGGGTACAGCTCTCAGACGTTTGCCAATTTCTTTGTCTATGAAGTGATGAAGAAAAAGGTGAAACAGCTTCGTTTCGGTGCGGTACCGGCTGCGATCGCATCGAAATCTGATCCGGATACTTACAACGCTATGCTTGAGATGTATGCTCGCGGTTTGGCGAAAACGGCAAAAGAGAAATTCGTTCGCATCGTTCGTGCCCGTGTTCTTAAGAACACGATGATCGAGCTTTATGGCGAGCGCTTCCGGATCGCCGGTGAGAAGCAGGTGTATCCGGTGCGCCAGATGCCATTGGCGATTGATGAGGTGTACCTGCTGAAGGGAGTTGAGACGATTGCAGCGGCAGGAAATGCCGGAGCATCCGCAAAGATTGATTTTGAGAAAGCCGCAGAGTCTTTGGTTGGATTTTGGGATCTGCTCCTCGAGAAACTTCCGGTCAATTACCCGAAACTGACGGTTCAGCTGAAGCTTGGCTCGCTAAAGCATCCGAAGGACATCCTTGCGGCAACGAGTGAATCCGAATTCCCGGCTATCGTTTACAAGATTGCAGAGGCTGAAATTCAGGTAATGGAACAGGCAAGCGGACTTCGGAATATGTCGGACACCAAGATTCTCGGCGGCAACACGTTTGGCGGAAGCCTGGTGTTCACCTTTAACAAGGTGCTGAATGATCCGAAGTCAAAGGCTTGTTTTATTGATACTACGCCGGCCGGTCTTTATGAGGTGAAAACGAAGATTTGGTAAAACGACGTATATCGAGCATGCGCGGAAGATGAGGTACGAGGCGGGGGACATGGTTGTGCAGAATCAGACATCTGAACAACCGGCAAAACTCCGCCTCGATGGATACGACACGATTCTTCTTGATGCTCACGGTGTTTTCCTGACTGATTATCAAAACCTTCGTAAAACCCCTGGTTTCAACTACGGGGAGTGTCAGCTGTTTGACAAAGTTGAAATACTGTTCAAATTGGTGTCTTGAAGTACTTTGATACTCTGATACTATGTACATGCTCTTTGAAAAGATAAAATTGATTGGCTTCATGCGCATTAAAAGCACGGAGAAATGTGCACAGCGCATCAGGAGATTTTTAAAAATCTCCCAGAAAATAGGCTCAAAACGGTGATTTTTGCCGAGTTTTTTTGAAAATCTCGGCTGGTATTTGAGAGATTTTATTCAGCTTGATTTGCATAGTGATATTCACCATTTTTCCTGTTGAGAACAGGATTTTCTTTTATTTGTAATTAGTTAAGACCTAATTTAATGGGCACAAAACTACTGCTCGGTTTCGGAGGTACGGTAATCCAGGTAGTAGTTCACCCGAAGACCTTGCAGCCATTCTCGACAGAAGGTTTCGGAGGTACGGTAATCCAGGTAGTAGTTCACCTGCGAATCAAATGGGTGCTGTGAGGCGCAAGTTTCGGATGTGCCATAAATCAAGCAGTAGTTCACCGATGACGTCCTCACCCTTGATGCGGGAGTAGTTTCGGAGGTACCGTAATCCAGGTAGTAGTTCACCAAACATGAGCGAGCTTCCGTCGATTTCCGAGTTTCGGAAGTACCGTAATTCAAGTAGTAGTTCACCTTTACAGATAAGCGCGGGGCGTTCCATTCGTTTCGGAAGTACCGCAAACCAAGCAGTAGTTCATCCACTTCTAACTTTATCGCCGTAGCAGGCGAGTTTCGGAAGCACCGTAATAGAAGTACTAGTTCACCACTTGAAGAATGGTTCTAACCTCACCATTAGTTTCGGATGTACCGTAAATCAAGCAGTAGTTCACCGATGACGTCCTCACCCTTGATGCGGGAGTAGTTTCGGAGGTACCATAGATCAAGCAGTAGCTCACCCGGAAAGTAAGAGGGACTTCTTTCAAATCAGTTTCGGAGTTACCGTAATCCAAGCAATAGTTCACCCTCGCGCACTCCGGCGCTAATCAGCTCGAGTCTCGGAAGTACCGTAAATCAAGCAGTAGTTCACCCTTGCAGGTAACGCGTCCGTCGGTACCGGTATTTCGGACGTACAGTAATCCAGGCAATAGTTCGCCACATCTTCAGTGTTAATGCGAAATTCACTGGTTTCGGAGGTACGGTAATCCAGGTAGTAGTTCACCCCATGGATAAGTTGCTCTCCCTCACCGAGGGTTTCGGAGATGCCGTAAATCAAGCAGTATTTCACCGAACGGCAGCCGCGATCTCCATGTCGATATGTTTCGGAGGCACCGTAAATCAAGCAGTAGCTCACCCTGCTTGAAAAGTTCGTAGAACGAGCTTTGTTTCGGAGGAACCGTAATCCAGGTAGTAGTTCACCAGCCCCGCTTTCCGAGCGCACGACCCATCCGTTTCGGAGGTACGGTAATCCAGGTAGTAGTTCACCTTGTCGACACAGATATGTACGCTTCGATACGTTTCGGAGGTACCGTAAATTAAGCAGTAGTTCACCGTCGGTGTGGACGCCTGAGTGCTAATCTTTGTTTCGGAGATACCGTAAATCAAGTAGTAGTTCACCTTCTCATTTCGTGTCTACGCTACGCTCCGCGTTTCAGAGGTACCGCAAACCAAGCAGTAGTTCACCCGCTCCATCGAAAGGATCCGTCATGGAATTGTTTCGGAAGTACCGTAATCCAAGTAGTAGTTCACCGGGCCTTCACAAGATCGTGCTGGGTCGAGGGTTTCGGAGGTACCGTAGACTAAGTAGTAATTCACCCGATGCTATGGCCTCGAACGTCGTCCATAGGTTTCGGAGGTACGGTAAATCAAGCAGTAGTTCACCCCGTCATCTTTGCCGCCAAGACCGCAACCGGTTTCGGATGTACCGCAAACCAAGTAGTAGTTCACCTCAAGGCCAAGGTTGAGCCCGTTAGGGATGGTTTCGGATGTACCATAAATCAAGCAGTAGTTCACCCTATTCGCGGAAAACCCTCAACCGTCCCTGTTTCGGAGGTACGGTAAACCAAGCAGTAGTTCACCGCGGGAGGGGAGCACGTTCAAAAACACGATTTGTTTCGGAAGTACCGTAAATCAAACAGTAGTTCACCGCCTTCTCGCCGCCAAAGCCAAAGAGCTGGTTTCGGAGGCACGGTAATCCAGGTAGTAGTTCACTAATCAGACCTTGGACGCTTCCATCCTGTCGGTTTCGGAGGCACCGTAAATCAAGCAGTAGTTCACCACTTGAAGAATGGTTCTAACCTCACCATTAGTTTCGGAAGCACCGTAGACTAAGTAGTAATTCACCAAGCATATGTTTAACGAATCTCTTTTCTCCGCTTCTGAAACACCGTAAATCAAGTCGTAATGCAGAAAGAACAACGAAAAGGTCAACGTTCCGCTTGCTTTTGAAAGTCCCGGAAGTTTTTGAGTCCGCATGCTACTATATATGGGTATGTAAAATAACTGGTTTTAGCTAATTGCCTGCTGTTCTGTCTCAAAGGTTCGCTTGGCCTCTTTAATGCGCTGATTGCATACGTCGATGTAATCAACGGGCCGCTTCTTAAACAAAGCAACATCTTCGTTTTTCTCAATGCCAGGAAGGCCGCCCTTCCAGCACGGCTGCAACACAGAACGATCCGCTTCCGCAAGCGTTGTCGAGAACGATGTCTCCAGGATTTGTGTATGTCCTGATCAGATAACGACCAAGCTCAACCGGCTTTTGAGTAGGGTGGTATACGGCACCCTCGGATTCGGCCGTCTTAAAATAGACGATGTCAGTTGGATAACGGCTGCCGTCGCTCTTTACGTGCCTCGGGGAAAAATCTCCATAGCTTCCAGTGAGCTGATCTTTGCGAACTCCCTTGTCGTAGGCTTCACCTTCGCTCATCTGCGGATTGTAAGTAGGCTGCGCCTTATAGAAAACGCATATGTCTTCGTATTTGCGAAGCGGTTGCTTTTTCGCGTTCAAGAAGTTGGTTGCTTTTGATTTAACCCAAATAAGCTTGTATTTATATATCTCAGGGGCGTGAAGCATCAGCTTCGCGATAAAAAGCCCACTGCTTGTCAAAACGATAGCGCCATGCGGCTTGATGATGCGCAGGTACTCGGTAAAGAGCAGGTCGAGGTTGATAATCGAATCCCATTTATTCTGGGTGGTTCCGTAAGGGAGATCGCAAAGAATCATATCTATGGATTCGCCGGGAATGTCCTTCATCACCTCAAGACAATCGCCCTCGATAATCCGGTCGCGGAAAGGCTCTAACGACCTCGTGTCCTCTGCTTTAATTACCTTCATCCGCGCTCCTTAAGTTTAGTCTTTCATTATACGTCTAGGCAAAGACGCTTCAATCCATTTGCAGACGTATGGTTAGAAGAACGTGTTCATAGGGGCGCGGGGGATCCACCGATCGCCGCGCGCAAGTGCGTAGCGGTTACAGGGGGAATGGCGAAACGCGACCGTTTGCAAAGGTCATCCGTTTGGGTGACCTTTTTTGGCGCCATATTCCGGTATTATGGTATAATAGCCCCATTCACCAAAGCATCAACAGAAAGGAATAGAGATGCTTTTTGACTTGTTTGGTCCTCTGCTTGGACCGCTTCTAATCGTGATCTTGGTGATCGTCGTGTTCGAGTCCTGTTGGAGGAAGTGCCCGCCGGACAAACTGATGATCGTATCTGGATTCGGGCAGACGCGTAGCGTGTCAGGAAAGGGCACGTTCGTTATCCCAGGTCTGCAGCGTGTGGACACGTTGGCTCTCGGTGCTGTGCAGGTTCAGTTGTCGACGGAGAATGAAATCCCGACACAAGATGCGATTCTTATCCATGCTTGCGCCGTCGCAAACTTCCAGATTGGACAGACTCCCGAATTGATCGAGATAGCATCGAAGAATTATCTCAATATGGATAAAGCCGAAATGACCCGTCAGGTCACCGAGGTGATGCTCGGAAAGATGCGCGAGGTTATCGGGCAGATGGACCTGAAGGAGCTCATGCGTGACCGTGAGTCCTTTAACCATAAGGTATTCGAGGGCTCGCGTGACGATCTTGCGAATCTCGGTCTTGAGCTTCGCACGTTCAACGTCCAGGATTTCTCAGATTCGCAGGGGATTATCCGCTCGATGGGTGCCGACCAGGCAGCTGAGATCAAGAAGGAGGCGGAGCTTGCCCAGATCAGGGCAGAGCAGGAGGTTGCCGAGCGCCAGAACCAGCTTGATTTGAAGAAGGCGGAGCTGAAGAAGACTGCCGACAAGGCTGCAGCCGAGGCAGATATGGTCAAGCAGACCGTGACGGCTGAAAAGCAGCGTGAACTCTATGTCGCACAGCAGGAGGCGCAGATCGCAGCTGAGACCAAGAAGGTCGAACTCGCCGAGCGCCAGGTTGCCGTGAAGGAGCGTGAGCTGGATGCCACGGTCCGTAAGCAGGCTGAGGCTGACCGTTATGCTGCCGAGCAGAAAGCGGATGCCGAGCTCTACACACGTACCAAGAATGCAGAGGCCGCAAAGGTCGAGGCCCAGAATAAGTCTGACGCCGATCTCTACAGTGCCCAGAAGACGGCTGAAGGCGTCTCGGCTAAAGCTAAGGCTGAGGCAGAGGCGACGCGCCTTAAGGGTGAGGCTGACGGCGCCGCTGAAAAGGCACATGGCGAGGGTGTCGCCGCCGGCATCAAGGCCCAGACGGAAGCATACAACGGTATGGAGAACGCCTATCTTCTCGCCAATCGCTACATCGATGTCATGCCGGAGGTCGCCGAGGCTGTCGCAAAGCCGCTGACAGCTGTCGACTCCATTAAGATGTATGGCGATGGCAACGCCACGAAGCTCGTACGTGACACGACTGGCATGGTCGATCAGGTGACCAGCGGTCTCAAGGATGCAACGGGCATCGATCTTACCGAGCTGCTTAGCTCGTTCCATCAACCATTTCAGCCTCGTGAAGACAACGAGTAGTCAATGTTAGCTGCGTGGCTTTAAGCTGAATTTACCAAGGCGCCTCGTTGGAACGCGGGGCGCCTTATTTTTGACAAAACGGAAGAAGTTCAGGGCGATTGTATCGTGATACCACTATGCTATACTAATATATACGGCATGGCACAACCAAACGAGCTACAAACATCAAGCCATGCTCTTTCCGCGCCCCAGCGAGGAATATTAGATGGATATGAGAGTCACTTTTAAGGCGCTCATATCCATCTTCATTTTTTGACCGACACGATAGACCATATCCCGTTGTCACAGATGAGAGAGCGTCTAGTCGTTTTTCCATGTCCGACAGCGATGAAAACATCCCGTACGGTCGCAAGTTCGGGTCCGGTTTTCGAGGGACACGGTACGACGGCACCGTAGCTGACGATGTCGAAAACACGCCCATCATTCCAGATGATATGTACAGGCGAATCGCTTTGATCAATCTCGACATTCACCTCGATCGCGTTAAGATCGAACGGTTCCATTTTTGCCTGCCTTTCATGCACATCGCAAGCGCTTGCGAAAATCAATCGAGCGAACGAAGTGAGCGGATCATAGGCGTGCTTGCACGCCGCACAGATGGCATTTCGCTAAATCGTCCAGAAATTCTCCCCGTCATACGTCTCGTTTCGTAATCCTATGCTACAATAGTACCGCCTAAAGGAAAGGGAAACAAGGATGAAAAACAGCACGATCAATGGTGAGGAAATCACGGATGAGCTGCGCCGCAAAATTGCAAGCCGGCTTCGTGGGAAAGCGAAAATAGCGACCCCGGACACCGTGGATTCCCTGCTTATGGAAGCGGTTTACGGTGATGATGTCATGGCGGTCTATGCCAAGAGATATCTAACGGATATCGCGGACCTGATTGATCCATTTGGTTTCGATTCCGCAGCATCCACTGAGATGGGAGATTAAATGAGCAAGCTCAATATCGATATGATTCGCGAGATTAAAAACAATCATCCCGCGGTTCCGGAGCCGTTTCTGAATGAAAGCAAACTCCTTGATGTCGAGGAGGACTGCAGGAAAGCATTTCTTTCTTCCCGAACCGGCAGACTCGGTGCCTTTGGCAAGGCTTTTCACAGTTTTATTGAGGCTCCGTCCGGCGATCTCGTCTCCGCATATATCCTGGCAATCGATTCCGAGGACGAGCGCAAGGCGGATGTCCTGCTTCGGTTCTATACGGCTCCGGGAGAAAGGGCGGTTTTGCTATATCGCGATACGATCGCATTCGTGTCTGAGACGATGCCGGAGCCCGGCGATACGGTCACAGTCAAATCCTCACGTGAGTTCAGCAAGGATGTCATGCTGAACCATCGTTTTCCGATCGGATAGATATGGCTATTGTAGTTTACTTGATGGATGCGATGTTTAGCATCTGCTTGGGTGTCTTAAGGGCAGTTTTCGTTATGCCGATGTGGCGGAAATTAGAGATCTCCAGTATCTCGCTTCTGTTTTTGTCTCTCTGCCTTTTCTTTTTTGAATTCAGGCGGCGAAAGAGTGAGGCACATGGATAGACCTAAAATCGACGGGATTGTCGACTACATCAAGGCTGCCTACCCGGACAGCTGGCGTGATTACGTCCTGTGCCGCGCTGGAACCGAAGAACCGATAGCGGTTATGTTTCCACATATGGGTCGAATATATTACGCGCCGACTTTGTCTATGTTCGAGAAGGCCGGTCCGCATGGTCGTCACTTTGGAGAATAAGATGTTTTTCAATCCGTTTCGCCTGGGCCAGGCTGAGAACGAGAAAGTTCAAATGGACAGCCCAAAGAAAAAAGCGGTAGGAGAGAAGATCGTGATCGATGCCGAGGATCTTCTTTCTATCGCCCGCGAGCTTGAAAGTAGTTCGAATATCGTCCATATCAACGGCAGGGAATACACCGGTAAGAAGAGCTGGATTGCCAACCGTCTTCGTGAGATCGTCGCTTCTGCGCCGATCAATCGGTAGGGCTGCAGCTTGCGAGGCAGAATCTCAACTCCATTGTTTCTTTAGGCAATTTTAAGCAACGGGGAGTTGTATGAAACAACTTATATCTTCCAGAAACATCAAAGTCGTCCTTGCCGTAGTATTGGCAATCACTTGCATAAATGGAATCGGGCTGAATCTTAACGATCATCCGATTCAGGTGCCGGATGGAACGTCATCTCCGCAGTCAAAAACCACTTCGACATCAAGTATTCCGGATTACACCGGGCTTGCGTCAGTTGTCCTTTCAGATGGATCAGGTGAACTACTGCTTGGTTTGCGGTACCGTCGAGATGGTCGTAACGCCGGACACGATGCCCGCGGAGGGTGAGCGACGGGGAAGTATCGGGATGGTGAAACCTTCCGGTTGGCATACGGTGCGCGATGACAGCCTTGACGGCAAATACCTTTATAACAGATGCCACCTCATCGCGTGGTGCCTTTCCGGTATGAATGCGGAGGAGCGGAATCTGATCACCGGTACGAGATATATGAACGTAGAGGGCATGTTGCCCTATGAGACGCAGGTCGCGAGCTACATCGAGCGCACGGGGAATAGCGTTCTCTACAAGGTGACCCCTGATTTCCGCGACAACGAGCTGATGGCTCGCGGCGTTCGCATCCAGGCGCAGTCAGTAGACAGTCAGGATGATGAACTTTCATTCGATGTCTATTGCTATAACGTACAGCCCGGATATGCCCTCGACTATCTGACCGGGGCGGCCTCTAAAGGCTAAACGGTAGGAAGGTAACTGCAAAGAAAGGAAAGCAGATGCAGGAATTCGCATGTTCGATTAGTCGCAAAGATTTACAGGATCTTGCAGACCTGGCGATGCAGGTCTATAGAAACCCAGATGAGCTTCCATTCACATATTTTCGTCCGATTAGGGATCGTCTGTACTCTTGGGGGTTCGACGCCATCAAGGACGCACAGGCAGTGATGTATCTCGGACGTGGCGACTACGATTCATATCAAATTGCCCGTAATGACCTTGAAGACAGCGGTTGGCTTTCTCCTGAGATTGAGATCAACAGCCTCGATAAGATTCCGCTTGGAGAATATCTTCAAGCCGGGATTTCGAAGATGAAATCAACTGATTGGGCTTAACTGAATCGCGAAGACCTCAAGAAACTCGTCAATCTTTCCGTCTTTTCCAGAGTTGTTTGCAGTTTGATGGGGAAGTTCGTGGTAATGGGAGAGGGGATGGCATTCCGAGTCCAAAATTCGGTACTGTGGTATGATGGTGCTATCCTAACAGAAAGGCGAAATGCATGACGACCGGTATTACTTCAATCCTGAAAAATATTCTGAAATTCATAACGTTCATCGGCGCTGTCGTGGCGGCGGTCTTCCTCTTGCGGGCGTTTGTGATCGAACCGTTTGTCGTGCCGACGGGATCGATGGAATCGACGATTGAGGTGGGTGACTGCATACTTGCGCAGAAGATTACCCTTGAGACGGGAAGTGATTTGAAGCCAGGCGACATCGTCGTATTCAAGAATCCGAGGCCGAGGAACGGAGTTGACATCCTTGTCAAACGTGTCATCGCGACGTCCGGTCAGACCGTCGACCTGAAAGATGGCAAGGTTTATGTCGATGGCAGGCGCCTGGATGAATCCTATGCGATGGGGGAAAGCAAGCCACTGGATGCACATCTGTCATTAGCACCCGATTCCTATCCTTATACAATCCCCGACGGATGCATTTGGGTAATGGGAGACAACCGTGAGAATTCGGCAGATTCACGCTATTTCGGACCGGTGGAGGAGGATAGCGTGATCGGTATCGTATTCGCACGCTATTTCCCGTTTGACAGAATCGGTTCTGTATCATAAGCCAGAGTCCTACGGCACATGAAACGTGCCGTAGGACTTTTTTAATGCCCTCTGAGCTGAACCTAGGTTTTGAAGAATCCAGATCCATCAAGCTTTCTCGTCTGTAGTATCTTCCTACTGTGGTATGATGGTATTGCAATAAAGAAAAGAGTTGATGTTTTTGAAGCCAAAGGAGTCAGGATGACGCGTAAATACAGGCTGGAGCGGACGGCCTTCATCGGATGCCGGAACACCGCCTATATGGACGTAGACGATGCCGAGCCGTGTCCATTTTGCGGTAGCAGGCAGGTGACTATCTATCCCTACGGGCAGGGAACCACCTCGTATGTCGAGGTTGCACCGCCGAGATAGACGGTCCCCAGCGCAAATCGATTATCGAGGGCGAGGATGAATACAACGCCTGTATCGCAGCCCTCAAGACTTGGAATACACGCCATGCGGAATAAGGAGGCATAAATTGGGACGGCGTGAAGAGACGACAGAGGAGCTGTCCGAGCGCGTTTTGGCTCGGTTGCGCCGCGAGTATTCCCTGGTCTCGTCTGAGGTGTGGGTGGACGATGTCCATCGCGTCGATTTTGTCGGTTTCAGGCCCGCGCGGAACTCACCGTTCCCATCATCCATCGAGCGGGGTGAATTCGTCTTCGTCGAGGTCAAATCGTGTATGAATGACTTCAAGAGCGGACACGGCCTGACGTTCCGGGGCGATGCGAACTGGCTCGTCTGCCCGCCTGATCTCGCCCAGACGCTCTATGAGACCCGACAGCTCCCCAAGGACGCGGCGGTCTTCTGCCCGGACGCCCGCGGGCGTCTGCAGAAAAAATTCGACCTCGGGATCGGCTCGGGGAGCAGCCGGATTGCATCCGTCTCCGAGCTCCTGTTCCGAATGGTGAACCACAGCGCATACTCCTACCGTACATCGCGCGGGGTCTTTTCGAACGGCTATTGCCCGTGGTGCAGTCCGTACCGCGCCAAGCTCCTCAACGATATCGATGATGTCTGCGGGGACATGGATCTAATTGAGGGGATAGACCTCGCACTCGATGTCAGTGACCCGCATGGGGCGCATTTGACGATGTCTCACGATAACGATATCGACCGTGCATGGATTCCTATCAACTATTGCCCGATTTGCGGGCGAAATTTTCGGAAGGATAGATAAATGACCGTTATCCAGTATTGCCGCGAGAAGACCGAGGTGCGCGAACTCGTGATTATCCGTAGCGGCGGGTATGAGAGGTGCGTGGCCTATATCGACTGCGAGGATTTATTTCGCCTACCTCCCGATTACACCCATGCTGACGTCATCGATTCCTCCTACGGCCATATCAAGGTTTTGGACCATCGAGGCGTATACGTAAGTGTTCCGTGTACCTATCTGGATATCAAATAGGGAAGTGCGCTGGGTTGATCAAGACGAGATCTGTCCACACATATGGTTTTGCTGGCAAAGGATTTGATACAGAAGGGAAGTTCTAGATGGCTTGTGAATATCGCGAAGCTGATCGGAGCAAACTCGAAGCTACATCATCGTACGCTGGCGCGACTGCCGATGAGATCTATATCATCGACCGTGCCGGCGAGTATAGCGGCCCCTGCTTTGAACATCTCATCGAGATATATATGGCAATCGGGAGAAAGGAACCCAAACCGATCACCTACTGTCCGTTCTGCGGGCGAAAGCTGTAGATGAATATGCTGGATGGAATGCAGATTGATTCCAAAGATCGACACGGGGCTGTCGATACATATGACATCGACCCGAGAACCCTGCTTACGTCGGACAGGGCGAGGCGGTCCGCGGCAAACCGTTTGCTGGAAGTCTATGGCTACTCGAATGAGATCGGCGAGGCGGATCTTCATGATTTCCTGGCCGCTGTGCTGTTTGGACCCGGAATCAAGATTACTGGTAATAGACCGATTATCGGTAGGTTGTTTGAGCTGATAAACCGCCCGGTTTGTGTTGTTAGGACACTTGAGACCGATGAAGGGGAAATCGTTCCCGTATGTTCCAATTGCGGCGAACCGATTTCCCTGACCGATTCCTTCTGCCCGCATTGCTCTGCGGAAGTAGTCGGCAATGAGTTCGATTGCTGAGTCACGTCACCACTTCTAGGTTGCAATCCGGCTGGAATATGCTGACAGGCTTCGTCTCAACTACGGAAGCCATGTGGCGTTCGGTTTAGAGCATGGCATTAAAAGATGCGGCTTGCAGACGGCGAGTTCGAATAGGAAAGGAGTTCAACTGATGATTCCACTGACGACAAGGGATGCTGCCGATTGGAGCATGATCTGTGCGTACCTTCGACTTGATGATGAGGGAAGAAAACGCGTCATCGAAGAGATTGAATGTCAGACATCGAGAATGATGAAAGAGCGTGAAGAGGAAAGACGTGCATGGCTTTCTAAAGATATTTAGGGCGGAAAAATGGCCCGGTGTCCGATAAGGAGCCGGGTCATTTTTTCCGTCCTAGTAAGTAGCACCGTTGTATTGTGGTATCATCGTATCAGCAAATGCAAAAAAGGAGGAACGAATGGGCTTAAATGGGCTTTCGAAAGAATATATCCTGATGTCAATCAAGCCGCATTATGCAGACCTGATATATACCGAAAGGAAGCGCTTCGAATACCGCAAGAGGGCTCCAAAGCTGGTTGACTTGCCGATCCTCCTATATGAGACGGCGCCGGTCCAGAAAGTGACAGGAATTATCGCTGATTGGTCGATACTACAGGCGTCTCCGGAGGCCGTGTGGACGTATTCGAAGACCCATAGCGGCTTGACGGCTGACAGGTTCTTTGGATATTACGAGGGGTGCGATAAGGCCGTTGCCATCCGTATATATTCAGCTGTTCCGTTCAAGGATTCGCTTGAGCTGCAAACCTTGAATCCTGAACTGAAACGGCCGCCCCAATCGTTTTGCTATGTACGATCCGAACTCGACTTGCCGATGAAAGGATGAGCTATGGTTTCCGATGATGATCTTCGCGCTTCAGTCAGTGGATTTCAAAAAGAACAGGCACGGAAGAAAAAGGTCTGCAGCCTGTGTGCACACTGCATACAGAACCCCCATGTTCGCGACAAACGTCATAGACCGGAGGACACCCAGATTCAATATCTGTGCGTCAGGCGCGGAGAGGAACATGCCTTTGAAACCGGACATGGCAATTCATGTAGCTATTGGAAGGGACGGCCGTGAGCGATATCGACATCTACGCAGGGCTTGGAGGCGGTAAGAAGCGGGTCCGTCGCGATGACGGGAAGATCTTCGACAGTATTGCCGCGGCGAGTATGTCTGCCTACGGATATGCGGGGAGTGGGATCAAACGGGCGATTACCACCGGACGCAAGGCGAAAGGGCATCATTGGTACTGGGCAGACGAAATTTCAGAAGATTCTCAGAGGTAGTACTCTAGTACCGTGGTATACTGATACACGTCAAGAAAACAGGGCGTTACTAAACGAAATTGGCTGTCATCCGCTATAGTTGACAGCACGTTTCGCAGAAAGGACGAAAGATTCATGTACGAGAAGAAGCACGCACTGCCAAACAAAAAGATTCACACTCCGAAGGGGATCGCGCGTCTGACCGTCACCGCGGCGACCATGGCCGCCATGACCGGATCGAGCCTCATCTCACCGTTCACGGCATTCGCCCAGACCGGTGACGGGGGCACACAGCACCCCGCCGTGATGTCGCCGATCGCCGCCCACGCCGGCGCGGCATCCGGTACCGGCGCAAAATCCGCCGCACAGACCATTGCGGACCTGCAGAAGGCGGTCGACGAGGCGAAGGCGAAGGAGGACGCCGCCAAGGCATCCTACGATGAGGCCGCCGGTCCCTACAACGAGGCGGCTTCCGCCCGCGACCAGGCCAAGGCATCCTACGATTCGGCAGTCAGCGCCGGTACGGCAGCCGACCGTGCGGCGATGGACGAGTACGCCCGTCAGGTCGCGGAGGGCAAGGACGCCGCCGATGCCGCCGGCAAGGACCTCGAGCAGGCGAAGGCGGGTCTCGCAGACGCCAAGGCGGATGCATCCGAGAAGGACGAAGCGTACCAGTCCGCCCTCAAGGCGGCCCAGGATGCCAAGGATGCCCTCGATAAGGCCAAGGCCGATGCCGTAAGCGCCACCCCGGAGGCAATCAGTGCCGCCGAGCAGGCGGTACGCGACGCCACGGATGCCGTGAGCAGGGCACAGGCCGATCTCGACAACGCCAACGCGACGCTTGCCGATGCCCAGTCCAAGCTGGTTGCGGCCCAGTCTGCAAAGGATTCCGCCGATGCCGTCCTCGCCGCAGCCCAGCAGAACAAGGACGCGGCGGATGCGAAGGCCGCAGCCGCCAGCGCCGCCTACGAGAAGGCGAAAGCAGACCTCGCCGCAGCGGAGGAAGGCGCCAGCGGTCCGGAGTACGATGCGGCAAAACAGAAGGTCGCGGACGCAGAGGCAACCCTCGCCGCCGCACAAGCGGCACAGTCCCAGTGCGAGTCCGAGCTCGAGCAGGCACAGTCCGCTGCGGCAACGGCACAGGCCGACCTGAATGATGCCCAGGCGTCCCTCTCCGTGAAGCAGCAGACCGCGGCCGATGCCGAATCCGGCGTGAACGCCGCCCAATCCGACCTCGATGCCGCGAACGCCGACCTCGATGCGGCCAAGCAGGCGAATGCCGACGCCGTCGCCAAGCTGGATGCCGCGAAGCAGGCTGTCAAGGACGCTGAGTCCGCCAAGGCAGCCGCCGATGTAGAGCTTACGAACGCCAAGGCCGCAAAGGATACCGCAGACGCCGCCGTGACCGCCGCGCAGCAGAAGGTCGACGAGGCACAGGCGAAACTCGATTCCGCCGACGCGCAGCTCAAGCAGGGAGCCATCGGCTTCTTCCGTGCCATGGGTGCCGATTCAGCCATCGAGATCATCCAGAACTGCACGTACAAGGACTACACCGAGATCGGAAACAGTCTCGACGCAACGGGCCTTGAAAACATGCTTTCGTCCATCACGGTCATGAAGAACGTGAACGCCTACCGTAAGTCCGTCGGCCTTTCCGAGCTTGAGGTAAGCTATAAGCTCATTGCGGCAGCGATTGCAGATGCAAACTATTCGACGAAAAATGTAGAGCATGCCCAGCAGTTCGATGTCGGTGAAAACCTTGCCTGGAGCTATCGCGACCCCTGCAAGGCCTGGATCTATCAGGAAAAGGATCTGTTTGACAAGACTGCAGCTTCCCTTGGTGCGACGAATCTTTCCGGAAAGGACGCCTACGACTTCTGGTATGCCAACCAGGACAAGTTCGATTACTACCGTATCGATCATTACATGAACATCATCAACCCTGACTATGCTGTCATGGGATGCGGTCTGAATGATGACACCCGTTTGACGTTCTCGCTCACGCTGCAATACGGCGGTTGGGCCGGTTCGGGCTGGAATACCGGAGCCATCTCCGTCGACGAGTACGAGCAAAAGCTGACCTCCTATATCAACGGTCTCAAGAACGCCAAGAGCGCACTCGACGCGGTCAAGGCCGATCTCGCATCCAAGCAGCAGGCAGCCGCCGGCGCCGCTACAACCGTCCAGCAGAAGCAGGTCGCAGCGGATTCCGCACAGGCAGATGTCGATTCCGCGAAGCAGGGCGTTGCCGATGCCCAGCGTGCCGTCGATGCCGCCAAGGCTGATGTCGCCGCCAAGCAGCAGGGCGTCACGGATGCCCAGGCCAAGCTGGATGCGGCGAAATCGGACCTCGATGCCGCCAACGCGGCAGTCGATACGGCAAAGTCGACCGTCCAGCAGAAGCAGGTCGCCCTTGATGCCGCCAACGCAGCCGTAACGACCGCACAGTCCAAGCTGGACTCCGCCAAGGCGGACACCGAGGCCAAGCAGCAGGACGTCATGGATGCGAACGCCGACCTCGCGAAGTTCTTCCAGGACGTCGCCGACGCCAAGAAGGCGCTCGATACCGCAAAGAGCGTCCACGACGCGGCGGCAGCCGATCAGGCCGAGAAGGCGACCGTCCTCGCCGCCGCCGAGCAAAAGGCGGACGGCACCGCGAGCGCCCTCGCAGATGCCCAGCGTGCCGTCGATGCCGCAAGGGCCGACACCGGCGTTGCCGCCGACAAGCTCACCGGCTCCCAGACCGATCTCGAGGACGCACAGTCGAACCTCGACATCCTCACCGGCCTTGCCGCGAAGCTCGCAGAGGCACAGCAGCGCGAGCAGGATGCAGTAAAGGCCGTCAATGACACCAAGGCCGCGCTCGATGCCGCGAAGGCGGATACCGCCGCCGCCGAGTCCCTGGTCTCCGCCGCCGAGCAGGCGAAGGCGCGGGCAGACGCCAAGCTGTCGAAGCTGAACTCCATCGACGCCGGCGCGGCGATCGCTTCCGGCCATGATGTGAACGCGGATGACGCCCTCAACGCGCTTTTCGCCGCAGCAGTCGAGGCGCGTGCCAAGGTCGCGCCCGCCAAGGCCATCCTGGACGAGAAGCAGGCCGCGGTGGACGGGCTCCAGCCCGGCTACGATGCGACACTCGCCGCCTACGAGTCGGCGAAGTCCGACCGCATCGCAGCGGAGCAGAAGCTTTCCGATGAGATTGCACAACAGGAGGCAGAGGAGGCGGCAAAGCAGCAGGCGGCATACACCCCGAAGCACCTCGCCGGCACGGATACCGTCCAGCCCGGCAGCCTCGCCCAGACCGGTGACCGCGCGGGACTCATCGGCGAGACGTTCGTCATCGGCGGTACCGTCCTCGTGGCAGCCGGCGTCTTCCTCGATCAAAAGAAGCGCCGCGAGCAGATGTAGGACAAATCGCATAACGACTCGGAAAGGGGAATCCCGCAAAAGGGATTCCCCTTTTTCGTCTCGCCAGCCACGATTTGCGCCTTGACCGTCCATTTCCCAGCTTTCGCAGCGCCCTTAAAATCATACGGTTTACCTGCGTCGTTGGGACAATTGACGATGATTCATTGGGACGATTGACGGTAATCTATGGTGACGATTTTCCCTTTTCCGCAGAAGCGCGAAGCAGGCAATAAAATATCGAAAATGAGGACCTATGGGTTCTCTCAACCCATAGTCTATACCGCCACTCCGGGCTTGAACTTCGCTTTTTTTGGCACACAGACGAACGAGGCTTTCGTTCTGGTTATCGACGTCCCGGTGGCGACGCAGGGCTTTTTTAAGTGCAAACAGTATGGTACAATAGTACTAGAGGTAGCACGGAGGTACGAAATGCAAAACAAAATCAAACTGGTCATGGATGATGAGAAAATCCTTCATGATGGAATTTATGATTTGAACTCGATCTATTCGATCATCGACGATCTATTGGTCAACAGGAAGGGGCTCCGCAAGGACGGTAGTTTCTACATTGACGATAATCCATCGGACGGCGCCTTCGCGGCGTACTCGCTCGTTGTCTGCCCCGCTTTCTGCTTCTAACCATCCCTGTTTCCTTTAAGCCCCGCCCAGAAAGCGGGGCTTTTTCACATCAAAGCGCATGGTATTGTGGTATAATCCTACTACTCTAAAAAGACCGACGTACAAAAGGGGAAAGTGATACCGATGTTCGAGTATGAGCAGGAGACCTACGGCAGCAAGGGCCGTGAGAGGATCCGTGCGGCGGCGATGACCCACACGGGAAAGAAGGGGAAGATCCTTCTTCCTCCGACGCGCCGCCAGAAGGCTGAAGGTCTCGATAAGGTTGAGGTTGATGTCTGCTTTGAGTCGGCGAGCAGTAATTTTCTGGTCTGTTCGACGTTGCCGACGCGTAGAAACAAGCAGCATCGCATCACCGTGACGTATGCGCAGATCGCCAGTGGGGAAGTGGAAGTGAAATGGTAATCGATGAAACTGAGCTGGAGGGTCTGACCGAAGACCAGCGGGACGCCTACATTGCCCTGAAGGAGGGGCGTAACGTCTTCCTTTCCGGTAACGCCGGCACGGGCAAGAGCTATGTGCTCAACCGGTTCATCGATGACCTTGAGGCCCGTAGCGTTCCCTACACGGCGATGGCGCCGACGGGTATCGCGGCGCTCAACATGCACAATGGCTCGACCATCCACCGTACTCTTCAGGTGAGCGCCGGTGTATGCAACCCGTCCGAGAAGATTCGTCCCCGCAAGGTCCTGACGGTCGCGGAGGTCATCATCATCGATGAGATCTCGATGTGCCGCATCGACCTTTTCGATTACGTCATGCGCATGATCTCTGATGCCCAGGTCTCGTCCGGGCGAAAGCAGGTCGTGCTCGTCGGTGATTTCTTCCAGCTTCCCCCGGTCATCACGGAAGATGACCGTGCAATCCTCATGAAGCTGTACCCCGGCAATTTCGAGGGTTGGGCGTTTGAATCCGATTACTGGGATGGGTTCGACTTCGAGCCGCACATCCTGAAGAAGGTCGTGCGCCAGGACGATCCGGAGTACATCGGGAACCTGAATCTCGCGCGTAACGGCGACGAGTCATGCATCCCGTATTTCAACGAGCATTCCGTATCGGATCGCAAATACGCGCCCAAGGATGCCCTGTTCCTATGCTCGAACAACAGGCTTGCATCGAATATCAATACGGAGAGCGTGTCGGAGCTGAGCGGGAAGAAATACACCTATCAGGCCAGCGCGACGGGAAAGGTGAACAAGGGAGATCGCGCGGCCGACGATAAGATCACCCTATGCGCCGGTGCCCGCGTCATGTCGCTCGTCAACGACCCCGAGGGTAAATATGTCAACGGCTCGCAGGGCACGGTCGTGAAATGCACCAAGACGAGCGTGACGGTCGCCTTTGATGCCAACCCTGACGAGCCGGTGAAGATTGAGGCTCACACGTGGAAGATCCTCAAATCGGTTGTCGAGGAGTTCGTCGACCCGAAGGGCAAAACGAAAAACAAGGTGACTTCTGACACGGTAGGTGAGTTCACGCAAATTCCCCTCAAGCTTGCCTACGCCATCACCATCCATAAGTCCCAGGGTCTTACCTTCGATCGCTGCACCGTCCACACGAAGACCTTTGCCGCCGGACAGCTCTACGTCGGTCTGTCACGCTGCTCCAACATCGAGGGACTTACCATTTTCCCGAAGATGGAGAAGAACCGACTCCATGCGAGTCGCGAAGTCATTGACTTCTATGCGCGTATGGAGAAGAAGGCGAGTGAGGGCACAGTCCAATTGGAGTGCCCACAGCGGTTCAGTGAGCAGGTCAAGGTCTACATCGCCGACCTTCTGGAGAAGGAGAAGGCTGCCGAGAAGCAGGCCGCACCCGCCTGCTCATCTGCAGGGGAGGCTCTTCCATGGGAGCGCGAAGACGCACCCGGCAGGGACTATCAATCCACGTGGAATCAGTTTTAGGGAAAGGTATTTCAATGCAAATCGAGACTGTCGCAAAAGAGGGATTCCTGCCCGTCCGTGTTCACCCGACGGACGCCGGCGCCGATTTACGTGCCGATATTCCGGAGCCGGTGACGCTCCAGCCGCGTGAATCGACCTTTTTCAATACCGGAATCGAGGTCGCCATCCCTGAGGGCTATTTCGGTGCGTTGGCGATCCGCTCGAGCCTTGCCTGCAAGCACGGACTGATGCTTGCGAACTCTCTTGGAATTATCGATTCGTGCTATCGGGGTCCCGTAAAGGCGAAGTTGGTGAACATCGGAAGGCGCCCATACACGATCAACCCCGGGGATCGTATCGCTCAATTGCTCATTATCCCATGCGTCCATGCAACGTTTGTCCAGGTTGATGAACTTCCTGAAAGCGATCGTGGGACAGGCGGGTTCGGCAGTACGGGCGCCCAGTAGGCAAATGGTTGAAATGACGGGCTTCTTTCAAGGAGCCCGTTTTGCTTGGCGAGAGGTGGAGAGATATATGGTGTTGAACCGAGCGCATACCGAGAAATCAGACAGCGGGGATAGCACGCGCCCATTGCGCATGCTTTCGTACATCACTGCGGTAATGGTATCGATTTTCGTTGCGTGGTTTACGGGATATATCCGTATAGACGGGACGTTGGACACGGACGGCTGGTTCCTGTTGGCAACGGGACGTGAGATCGTGTACAACGGGATTCCCTTCGAGAACCCGTGGTCGCTGGATCCCGGGCAGGGCATTATTGTCCAGCAATGGCTGCACGATGTATGGCTTTATGGCTGGTATTCCCTTGCGGGCTATACCGGCGTCGCCACATCGGTGGTGGTTCCGCTGGCGATAGCGGCCATCGCCTATTATTTTTTAATTGAAAGGCTGACGAGAGGTTGCCGGCACCAAGGGATCACTTGGCTGCTGTATGCGGTCGGTTTCTTTCAGATGTTTCCCTACATCTCGATACGGCCTACCCTGTGGTCTGCCGGTTGCCTGTTCGTGACGTTGAATATCCTCTTTGCATGGCACGAGGACGGTAACGTTCGGGCACTTTGGCTTCTTCCGGCAGTCACCTTGCTTCAGGTGAATCTTCAGGCGGCGATGTGGCCCCTATGTTTGGCAGCGTGCCTGTCTTTCCTTTTACCGGAAATAGGGGAACTGCATATCAAGACGTTTAAGACCGACATGGTCGACTGGTACACCTATCGAATTCCTCTATTGAGGGCGTGTCTCTTGATGTGCATCGCCTCACTTTTCAATCCCTACGGATTCGGCGGGGCGATCTACACAGTGCTCTCTATGGGAGCCGCGTCCTACGGCAATGTCATTAGCGAGATGCGTCCATTTATCTCAAGTCCGAATGATTCCTATGGCATCGTCTGTACGATGGTGTGTATCGTCATTCCCATTGCCATCGCAATCATTAAAGGAAAGGTTCCGAACACCGGCGTGCTTGCATTTTGGATTGCGGCGGTGGTGATGGGCGTTCTGAAAATCCGGTGTTTTTGGATTGCCTGGACGGTTTCTTTTGTTGTTTGTGCCTATCTGTGCGGCATCGGCAGAACCGGCATCGAACGCGAGGAAGAGGGCAGCGCGATACGGCTGATGCCCGTCCTGTTTATAGGAGTGCTGTTGGCGACCTCGGTTTTAAACGCCTCGGAAGCGGCTCGTTCTTCGAATGGCACGACGGCGTCTGGGTGGTCGGCATTCGATCAAGAAACGGCACCGATTGTCGACGCACTAAAGGGTACGGATGCACGCATTTTCTCCAGCGACGATACCTTGATGAATTATTTTGAGTGGGAAGACATAAAGGTAAGCTACGATATGCGACCCGAAATCTGGGCTAAGGCAATTGCCGGCGAGCGTACCCATGATGATTACAAGCGCTATGTCGATGTCGTGAATGCAAAAAGCTTCAAGACACTTAATGACGGATATTGGGATGTGGCTATCATTCGAAAGGATAAGCAGCGACTATTTGAAAAAGAAGTTAGGGGAAGCGAGAAGATTGTAAGTACTTCCCGGTATTGCCTATACAGGCTGAAATGAGATCTGGGTTTGATTGCATTATATGGTAGTACCGTGGTATGATTGATTTTGTCAATCATACATAATGCAAAAGGGAGGTAGGGAAATATGATCTGGTTTACTAGCGACACTCACTTCGGGCATGAGAACGTGCTGAAGTTCACCGACCGCCCGTGGGAGACGATTTGGCAGATGAACGACGCTATCGTCGACAACATCAACGGCAGGGTCGCCGTGGACGACGAGCTCTACATCCTGGGGGATTTCTCATTCAAGATGACAGCCCAGGACGCCTATGCCCTGCGCAAGCGGATCGCCTGCAGGCGCATCCACCTCGTCCCGGGAAACCACGACAAGGACTGGACCCAGCCGGCGGTCGCTGGCGCCTTCACCGTGGAGCCGCCGATCTGCGTGCTCAAGATCGACGGGCAGAAGATCGTCCTGTGCCATTACCCCATGGCCGACTGGCAGGGCATGAGCCATGGATCGTGGCACCTCCACGGACACATCCACAGCAGCGGTGGCGCGTACAACGAGTTCAACCGCAAGCAGGGCCTTCTGCGCTACGACGTCGGTTGCGATGCCAACGGGCACTCCCCGGTGAGCCTCGACGAGCTGAGGAAATGGTTCGCCGGAGTCGACGAGCCGTGCGGCCGGGTGAAATGGCCGTGGTGGGTCAACGAGACCGGCGACAGGCAGGTCGAACGCGAGCTGGCGGCGTACAAGAAGGAAGAGCAATCATAATAGACAGAAAGAAGCCCCGGTAGACAACCGGGGCTTTGTCAAAGGATTCCGCTACGCGGGTTACACCATGTAATGTGAGGGGGTATTTGCGATAAACCAAATTCCGCAGCGGTGAAAAAATGTCTGTACAGAATGCCAGACCCATTACAGATCGGAATGAAAAAGAGAAGAAATTTACCGATCTCGCAAACAAACACGATCTGGATAAGAGATATGCAAAGAATTGCCGTAACTCTTTTCTAATTGTGTACTTTTAGGGGTATCGACAGGGTGATTCGCAAGCGCTTGCGAATTTAGAGGAAAGAGAGAGTAGTGGCGACGATAAAGGAAAGTGATCTTGACCGACTGCTAAATTTGATGGTCAAGATTAAGATCATTGAACACCGCGGCTCTGATGCGAGCACAGAACGCCGGTGGTTGCGCTACCAAATCGTTGAAAGCTGTCAGGCGAATTGCTGCACGAGAGACGAGTTGATGAAACAGGTTCGGGATACATATGACATGCGTTACCCGGATGGACTTTTTGTCAGCCGCACAACCCAATAGGTACACGAAAACAAGCCTTAAAGTTTTTCAGCAAGAGTCGGATCAAGCTTGCTCTTGATACAGGTGATTGACAGATCGTATTTACCGTTCAGATGCGAAACAACAGGCAGCGACATCAGATGTGGAACTTTCACTCCGCCGATGCATGCGGCCTGTAGTTTCTGAAAACGGTTTCGGATTCAACCATTAGACACCATTCCTTTAATCCTGGTCTTCTGATTACATCTTGTTTTCGAACGCCTTGATGAACTTTTCGATGTCATCAGGTGAGACAGACGAATCGACATGAGCGTTCCGCGGCGGTGAGGAGTGCCCGAAGAAAAGCACCTTGAGGCCGTGGAAGACTGCCATGATCCCACGGATGATGAGCATGATGATGCAGCCGACGAGCCCGAGCACACAGCAGATCAAATCGAAGATCGCACCGACGAAGCCCGGACCGTACCGAACGATGAAGATCAAGATCCTTAAGATCAGAGTGAGAATCGGCGGACCGAGTATAAAAAGTAAAAGCCATTCCATTTGAATTCCTCCAATACAATTAAGTCTAGTTCTATACACTTATATTATAGCACTTTGGTATTAGAAAAGAAAGTCAACCAGAAATTCAAAGATCATACAGAAAGGAATAGGCGGCCTACGCGAAACCGCGCAAGCCGCCTATTCCCTGTGCTGCAAAACGTTCTGGATAGGGAAGGAACGTAGAATAAATTATAGCACTCTTCTACAGGAGAGGTGTGCCTAGTCGTCTTGCTCGCTGACCTGATCGTTGCGCAATTGGTCGCGTTTCATGGTCTCAAGGACGGTCGGAGGCAGACCCATCCAGCCGGCAATGATCTCATCGGGCAGCTCCGGATTGGCATTTTTGATGAATTGGCTGATCTTGCAGGCACGCTCCGTGATTGACGCGCTGCGTCCGTTACTGAAATACAGCAGCTCTTGGCTGAAGAACTTGACGCCGTTGACGAGCTCGCCGCCCTGGCGCCATTCGACAAGCTCGCCGTCAAGGGTGATTTTCGCCACGTCCTCGAGTTCCCTCTTGGAAATCAGGCGGATGCGGGTGCTCGCCTTAAGGAGTGCGTTGTTGAGCGTGGCGTTCTTCTTCTCGTCGAGCGATGTCACGGCATTGTCCTTGTCATGGATCTTCGCATCGTACCAATAGACGTCGACGACAAGGCCCTCATTCGAGTTCTTGTCTTCAAGCAGGTCGAAGCGGATTGCGAATTCCGTGATCAGGTTCATACCGTCCCTCTTGAAGGGATCGGTCGCCGTGAAGGTGGCGGTGTCGAATACATCGATCTTGCCGGTCTGATAATAGGTTATAAGTTTCATAGGTCACTTTCCTTTCTTCGATAGCGTAAATCAATTATAAATCAGCGAGCGTGGCGAGCGGATCATAGGCGCGCGTGCGCGCCGCACAAAAAGCGGCCTGCCATCCGAATGGAACGACAGACCGCATGTCTGATTGCACTAAATCGATGACAACCTAATGCTCAAGATTGTCCTTAGCGGGCGCGGCCTGGGTTTGACCGTCCAGCTTTTCGGACGCGCCGCGGGCGGATGCGGCCTTTGCGCCGAGACTCTTGCCCTGCTCGCGCTCGGCATCCTTGCGCTCGAAGAAAGCCTCGCGGGCGGCCTTGTTCGCCTTGGACGCGGCGAAGGGGTTTACCTGAATGGTATGGGCTTCCTTAGATTCGTGGTTGTAGAAATTGACCTCGATCTTACCGTCCTTGAGCTGAGTGCTCGGAAGTCCGACATTGATCTGCTCACCGTTAGCTTTCTGCTCAGCAGCCTTGAAATACTGCTTCTCGGTGAGGAACACGGTCATATGGCCGGAGATGCCGTTCTGATCGCCGAGATCGATGCCGTTTGCGACAGAGCCCGGCATGAAGCGGCAATCTGCCAGATACATCTGACGGTCGTCCTTCTCGATGACCTTGAGTTTGACCTGGTTGTTGAAGAACTTGAAGTTCGTCCAGGTCGTCTCTTCCTTGACATTGGTGTTCTTATTCTCGTTGGACATAGTAAGACTCCTTTCATTAGTCATGTCCTTGTTTACATCATCGGGAAACATCAGTTCATGGATCGGGACTTCAAGCTGGTCCTCGATGTCATGCCAGATGTCTTCCCGAAATGTCCCGATAGGGTAGCCGTAGAATTCCGAATCGATACATTCATTATCGTCTATGCAGACATCTCCGAGTTCATCCCAAATCCTTTTTGCGGCGATTTCCTTTGTATCCGGTCCGTTCGCATCCGTGATGACGTAGCAGTTGTTGAAATTGACGATTTCGCCTTCAGCGAGGTCTTCGGCTGCGCAGGCATACGGGCCGAACCCTTCTCGAAATCCGCCGTTGCACTGGTCGACGAGACGTGAGGCGTATTCGATATTACCGTGTGCCGCCTGGTAGAAATCGCGCCAGCAAAGTGTTTCATATTCATCATGCGTATATTCGACGCGCAGGTAATCTGGATCGATTGCTCCGCTGTGGAGCTGGGATGCATAGCTAATCGCTGTGCGGAGCGAATCGAATTCGACATCGTCATGGAAACAGGCTCCATCGCCGTAACTGTAGACGATGAAAGGATGATCCCTATGGCTTGGTTGGCTCTGGATGACCATTGCGACGCCATTGGGAAGTTCAAAGCCGTAATAGTCGGTTGCCGTTTGAGTCGGGTCCGCCTCACCAATATCGATGACATGCTCGAAATTCATCCACCTGGGTAGATCATGACCGTATTCATCATGCTTGCCATCATAAGCGTTCGATATGGTTGAGTTTTCGTTCATGTTTAGTTCCTGCTTTCGTGTGCTCCTGGAAGTCCATGTTCATATGCTTCCTTCGTTTTGAAACGATAGGATCGGTCTTGATAGGAGGATACCCGGTTTCCTTTTCCCTGCCTACACCCGCTGACGGAACGTGCTTTCTGCACCTTCGGCAGGCTTTCTTCGAGTTTCTTTGGAGAATAGTTATGGGTGGACTGTTCACCTTCGAACTGGACTGGGATTACGCCGCCCTTTATATATTTAAGCTTCATCCCGATATGGATAGGGGAGTTCTGGTTTTGGTCCTTGACGGCCTTATCGTACTGCCATTTTGCGAGATGCAGGGTAAATGAGCAGTTTCGCCCGGCGATTTCGGACGTCACATCGGCACGATAATCCGTTCTCGCCGTGTCTGGGTCGATGGATTTTGAAAGGTCGACCAGGTCCGGGAAGAAGTGAAAATTCACCCATTCGTTCCCGTTAAAGGATTGTTCCGTGGCACCGCGATACTCCTCGGGACTTTTGGGCAGTGGGTCGGTTTTTCGGACATTGATATCGGCGGCAAGGTCTTCAAGTGCGACCATCTCGCCGTCGATTTCGACTCCATCTGGATACCTGGCGGTTTTCAGTCCGAGACTGACCGGTTTACCGGCCTTTTGTTGAGCGTCGGCGCGTGCGTACTGCCTCTCACTCAGCAGGATTTTAAATTTGCCACCTGGCTTGATTGAAGATTCCTCTCCGAGAGTGCAATCGGCACGATACCATGGTCTGTCCGTCTTCCTTGAAACACCTGTGAGGAGAATTACACTGTCGGGAGGAACTTCAAGGTTCGTCCAGACCGGCTTCTTCGGTTGTGTGGGATGGCTTTTGGGCTCTCGAATGGAAGTATCTTCCATCTCGGCGATGGGAGGCTTTTCCTTGGAAACGCCTGCGTTTTGTTCCACCTCGATACGCTCTGGTTCTTCAGGGACATCGATTCTGTTTAGATGGCCATTTTCTACTTTGCCTACGTTGTCGATCGCCGCACTGATATCTTCCAGGCTCGTACCGAGAGGGAAACCGTGGAAATACCCGGTGATATGCCCATTCCCGTCAGTCGGGACGCTATCGAGTTCGAAGCGCAAGATTTCCGCGCTGTTCAGACGGTTCTTCTGACCGGCATCTCCGGTCATGATGTACTCGCTGCCGAACTCGGCAATGACTCCGTTGATCAAGTCTTCCCTTGCGCATCGGCGCGGGTCCATGCCGTCGCGATCACCGGCTTGGCAATCGAAAAGGAGCTTGTTGGCATATTCCAGGTTGCCGTGAGCCGCATAGAATAGATCGCTCCATCCGGCGAAGCCGCCACCCGGCATGGCTTTAAATCCCGGCTCTTTGTACATGATGAAACTCGAATGCAGCTGGATATCGGAGATGAAACCGGAACGGACGTCCTCGCAGTAGCGCAGCGCCTCGTCGAGATCATCGAATAGGATATTCGATCTCCATTCCGTCTCGTAGTCGCTGAAAAAAGAGTGGATGTTGTCGACCTCGCCGACAACAAGGAGGTCTTCACGACGGGCGGACTGCTTGAGAAACATCTCCTTTTTTGTTTTCGGCACGGTGAAGCCGTACCAATCTACCAATTGCATTCCCGGTGCTTGGGTTTTCCGTTTGATGGCTTCATGCGGCTCAAGCCATGGATGGGATGCTGCTGTGTCCTGAAGCTTTTCCTGCCACATATTCCCTCCTTAGTAGAGTAGAAAACAATCCATCAGCGAGCGTTGCGAGCAGATCATAGGTGCCGAAGGCGCCGCATTTAACGCTCTTCGTAAGTCTTCTCGTTATTCGTCTCGCAATCGCCTCGCGCTACGGCACGATTGCCCTTCAACATCCCACACATTTTGGAAAGGGATAGATCGCTCTTCCGATTGGCCTTGATCGTCTCGACGTATCGCTTTCTCAAAATGAACTCGAGTGTCTTGCCCCGCGGAATAGACTCGGTTTCATCGATAAGCCTTTGGGCAGTGTTGACGACTTCACGGTATGCGTTCTCGTTCAGCACGCTCCCGAGCTTCGTCCCAAGTACGGCGGTAGCGATAATGTCCTGCCCGATATATGGGTCGACGATTGCCTTTGCAAGCCTGAGGTCACGTTCGCTGATCATTTTGCCTCGATTTGGGTCGGCTTCTCGATTCCCGGTTCACGTTGTTCAGATTCGGCGATCTTGCTGCAGGCAGATTTGGCGAGTTCGGCTTTATCGGAAAGCCTCGTGTGTTCATGGTAGGGCGCTCCGCCGTCGGAAACACCTTCGACCGGTCCGTTTTCGATAATATCGATGATGTCTGACGAGCTGACGAGTGAATTTGGATCATGGAACAGCTGGTCGAGATCACCAATGAACTCGTTGCTTTCTGGACGGCCTTCAAAGGAAAACTTTTCCGTCACGGCATGGGCATTGGAAAAATCAAGTTGGTGGAAGGTGAGCAGCTGATCCACATACTCGCTTTCACGATAGAGTCCGGTATGGGCGATCATGGCAAGGTGCTCGCGATTCCCATCGCAACCAAAGTCGACGCCGCTCTTGAAATCATCCATAAACCATTCGGTGAAATCGGCAAGGTCCTCACCGGAAGTGGGTCCGAGAGGAAGAATCTCATATTCGGGTTCACCGATTTGTTTCGTTCCGGAGAAATTGACCTTTTGCACGACGAATGCGGTGTCCTGTCCCTCGGCAAATTTAGAGATCAAACCGAAGATATGGTCATTCTCTTCAGCATGGGCAAGCTGGTCCGGTTCGGGGACACCGGCTTTGATCTGATTCAGGTAGATAAAGTTCTCAATCGAGACATCATCGGCTTTTGGTCGGATTCGTCCCTGCAGATCGTCGATCTTATCCACGAGGCCGGAAAATGCCGAAAGGATATAGTCCGGCTTGGAATCGGGATTCCATTCATTGATTTCGAGAACGTCAGTCAATCCATATTTTTGTGCAAAAGAGTCCAGTTCATCAAGTTGTTCTTTAGTGAACCCCCATGAGGCCAGATCTTCAGGATCGTCGATAAAGACCATTCCCGCATAGCTGTCTCGGACGTTCTCCGTAATAGCGTTCAGCATTTCTGGAAATTTCGATGGGTCTACTTTCGGAAACATTGTATGAGTCCTTTCTTTGAATACCTTTTGTAAGATTCTACCACTTCGCATTGAAGAAAAGGACTCTGACCATGAGAAGAGATCGAGCCCGGCGATGGTATATGACGACTACGCGGATATTGGCATTTTTGCAAAGTGGGTGATGGATGCGCCCGGGATTGGGGAGCGGGCGCATCCATCGGAGGGAAGAAGATATCCCTGCACGAGAAAGGGGATCAAACTCGTGCTCCTAACCATAATAGCAATTTCTCAGCCCGTTTTCGTGTGGACTTTTCAAATTCGCAAACGTTTGCGAATTTCACTTCCTCAATTTCTCGAAGAGACCTTTCAGTCTTCCGAGGATCCCATGCGGCTTCGTCGGCGTTTCAAAACCGGTATCTTTGGTCTGCTTTATTTGTCGGCCGGCGGGTGCGCCGTTTTTATAGGAAGGGCATCTGGAACTGAGTGACCTTTTCTTCCTCAGTGCCTCTTCTTGCTTCTCGACGGTCGCTTCGGAGATCTCGCGGAGTGTGAGGTCGATGTTGTCCCATGAGGTCTCACCTGTCGGTGCGCCTTTTACGGCATAGACCGTGATTGCCGGAAGCGGTGTCTCCAGCCTTATGAGATCTGTTCCTTTATGGCGGAGCGGTTTAGCGGATGGTTCTGCCTCGATATGCCAGCTACGCTTGAGAATCTTTTTAGCTGCAGGAGAGTAGAGCCATTCGCGACCGGCGAAACGCGTCGCATGGCCGGTTCCTGTAATTCGTTCTGCCAGGCTCTTTCTGGTATCCTCCGCATTTGCGATGTCATCTGTGATGGATATTTCCATGACCGGGAAATCCACGGTGGCATATTTCCGCACGTCCTCGATGGCTTTCGGATGGCTGACGCGGAATTCGATGGCGACCCAGATCTCCGTATCGGCATGCGACAGCAGTGCGACCGCATCCGGAATAAGACCTTCAGGGCACATCGCGCCGCAATCGCGCTCTGTTTTGACATCCTCGATTTTAGTCATGCAACCGGTACCGGGAATGAACGATTTGTATGTTTCGGGACCGAACTTTAGGACAGAAGAGCCGGGAACGGGAAGGACTGTCAGTTTGCCATACTTCTTGAATTCGAGTTTGCCGGCGTTCCGATAGCGTGACGTATGCGGGACGCTATCGATGAGTGACAGGTTGGGGAGGTAGAAATCATGGCCGATGAGCCCTTGAAGGACGGCTTTTGCCTCCAGGTGGAGAAGGGACTCTGGATTCGACTCGACCGCGCACCGGCTGTTCGCCTCATGGGCCAAATAGTGGATGCCTCTCTCCGGGTCGTCCTTCGACCATCGGACTGCCTTGAGTCGTTTCCCGCAATTCGGATCGGGACAGACAAGTCCGCACTTGAACCCATTGCGGTCGTAGGGGATTTGGTCTGCCCATACGGCATTGCCGTGCTCATCAAGTCCAAAAGGAACCCTCATTTGTGAACCGTCTTTCTGTCCCATAGCCTGGTGAGGACGATCGGCTGTGTCTTGTCTTCATTCAATTCAAAAAGATGCGCAGCGCCCCCGAAGCGAGGGCGGCTGCACGCTGTTTTCTTTTTATGGGCGTCAAGGAGCCGTTTCAAGGAATTGACTTTTACCCAAACTGTTTTTCCAAACTCCATACCTCGGGGATCCTCTGGGATTTTAACCGATTCTAGGACGTACGTAGATACCGTCGCTTACTTTGCCGTTGCAAATTGCTTTGGGAACAAATGTCTTGCTTTTCCCGTTAACGGTCAAGGTCACCTCGCAATTGATGCACGAGCCTTGTAAACCTGAGAGAGACAGAGAGGGGCTGGAGCCGAGTTCCTTGGCAACAAGCTGGGCGCCGTTTCCGAGGCCGGCGCATTTAAACCATCTGTAGGTGATTTCGTTATGATTACAGCGATGCCGCAGACGAATCGTGGATAAGATTTTAGACCATTGAAGGTCGATAGTATCGTTTTAGCAGCCCTACTTGTTCGTCTGATGGTATCGTAGTATTATTGTTTATATAAAGAAAGAGAGGAGGAAGCATGATGAATATCGATGAATCATTTGAGAAAACTCTTAATCCTTGTCTAAAGGAGGCGATAGAAGCCTATCTTGATGGTGAGCGTAAAGCGAAAGCTGATATTGGTTACTTGGAATTTGATTGTGATTACTGCTTGTTGCAGAGCGAAATTAACAATGCAGAAGTCGATCGCTCCATCACTGAAGACCAGGCGTGGTATCTTCGTAAGAAGTATTTAGGAATCAAGAGAATGGATATCTAAATGATTGATTTTACGGATGCCCCCAAGCTTAAAAAGGGCTATGGCGGCGCCAACGGAAATAAAATTTCTATTTTATTAAATGATTCTCGTTGGATGCTTAAATTCCCGTCTATTTCGGAGCGAAATTCGGAGTTGCATTATACTAAAGGTTGCATTTCAGAATATATCGGCTCTCATATTTTTCAGGCTGTCGGGATTAAAGCACAAGACACTTTACTTGGTACATATTCTATGAATGGTAGCGAAAAAATTGTTGTTGCGTGCCGTGATTTTGTTAAGCCTGGTTTTGAACTCCAAGATTTTGCTTCTTTGAAAAATCAGATGGTTGATTCTGTAAGAAGCGGATATGGAACAGAATTAAAAGACATTCTTGATACTTTCAGCGCACAGGATGTTATCGATCCAGAAGAACTTGAAAACCATTTTTGGGACATGTTTATCGTAGATTCCTTAATAGGAAATTGGGATAGACATAATGGAAATTGGGGATTTTTATACGATTCCACTCATGATTCACTTAGTATTGCGCCCGTTTACGATTGCGGCAGTAGTTTATTCCCAGAAGCCGATCAGACTATGCAAAAAGAAATTTTACATGATAAACAAGCTTTGCATCGTCGTTTGTACAGCATTCCGACTTCTTCTATTAAAATTAACGGTAAACGGATAAATTATTTCAATTTTCTGTCATCGTTGGAATACGTTGGATGCAACCGTGCTCTTGAGAGAATGATGCCTCGAATTGACATGGATAAAATTGAAAATATCATTTTAGACACACCGGGCATAGACCAAGCAGAGAAAGAGTTTTACACGGGAATACTTAAAGCTCGTAAAGAAAATATTCTTGACTATTCTGCTAATCAGCTCAGTCGTGAGAAGGGAGCAATGACTCTCACTAAGGAGCTTAAGAGGACGGTCGATAGATCGTTAGCCGCAAAAGAAATTTCTTCAACTGAAGCTGCAAAGAAATATAGCGAAGTCCAGAATTCTCAGTCTGGTAAAGATGAAATTTTAAACGAGCCAAATGTAAAAGCAGCTGATGGCTCTCATTTTAAGGGTTCGTCTGATAATGCTTGTTTGTAGCGTCATTACCAAAAACGGAGCTGTCCTGTTGAAGGATGGCTCCGTTTTTGCTATCAAAACAAGCAGGCCTTTGTCCTTTACTTTACCGAATGTTCTTTGCTCCAAGTCGCACGACAGGAGTTGCTGCAGAAAGAACGATCGCCGCCCTGGGTGCCGGAGAGCACCGTTCGCATACAGCGCTTGCAAGTCAGAAGATAATAGCCGGGATGGTTTCTGACGAGGAGCCACATGGCCTCCAATATATTGCTCGGTTTCCGTTCCGGGGCTATTTCTGCCATCTTTATGCCCGTATACGCAAGTTGAGGCTGGGAAAGTATCCCGTCAAATGCCTGAAGCAAGCGGTTTGCCAGTTGCATCTGGCTATTTATCGCCTCGCCGTCCGTGTTTGAGCTGACGACCATATACCGCCATTTATTTTCCCCGGAATGGCTTTCATGATTGTCCAATCTGTTCTTGACCCGTGATGCCTCTAACGGCGCAAGGAATTTCACGAATTCATTGCTGGGACCTTTAAGATGGTTCTCAATCGCAGTTCGGCTAAAGGAATTCTTTTTATCGATAAGGCTGCCGTACAGCGGGCAGAATTGCAGAGCATCGAAGGAAATATCCTTGTCTGCTAAGTTTTCCATTCGATAGATCGGATTGAAAGCGATGGGGATTGCATAGCAGGTGTCCGTATCTATATCGAATCGTTTTTTCAGAACCATGGGATTCACTTGACGGAACCGTGCGGCTTCCAGAATAGTGTCGGGATCGGCACCGGATCTGTATAGTCCGCCGATGCGTATGAAGATCGAAAGCAGGTTTCTCGCAAAGATCCAGTCATGCAGCGGCTCGACGATTGCGCGAAACTGCGAGTCCAGATAGGACAGATCTCCGGCTTTGGTGAAGTCGAGCTCGTCGATAAGCTCTCGTGTCGATTTCTTTCCCGTTCGGCCGATCGCCCTATAGCCCATGTCATCTGTTTCGACGGGGAGTGCGTATGGATCGAAATAACATTCCGAAAGCAGGCTCTCTAGATCGGATGGGACGAGATTAACCCCGTGCTCAATGTGTTGCCGGAGGTGGCTAGGTACAAAAATGCGATGTGAGAGGATGTCTGCTGAAATGTACATGGGTCCGAGATCGCGGGCAGCCAGGACCAGCGATCTTACATCCCTTGCCATCATCAGTTTATTGAAATCGTCAGGGTCAATCGGAAGATAGTCTTTCCCTATGTCATCGACTGCCAAGATTCTGACGAGAACATGCATACCCGACTTCCCGTCCCTCGCGATATAGATTTGATTGGTGCGCATATAATTCCCTCTTTTAGTAACGAAACTAGCATGCATCAGTTGAAAGGCCGTCACGGTCTGACCGTATCACTCGTTCTCAGCTTGGCGGTATACGCGCAGCTCCCATTGTTTGCGCTCGACTTTCGCCACGGCATCCAGAATGAATCCAGTAGCCAGAGAGAGGACGGCAATAAACATGAACGCCACGGCTAAGATGGCTGTCGGGAGTCTGGGCACGAGGCCGGTGGCAAGGTACTCACTCACTACAGGCATGCCGACACATAGGCCCCCGATGCAGAACGCCAAAGCGATCAGCGAGAAGAACTTTAACGGGCGGTAGTCCTTGAACAGCGTGCCGATCATGGCGATCACCTTCAGACCGTCACTCACCGTATTCAATTTAGAGACCGAGCCTTTGGGGCGGTCGCGGTAGTCAATCGGAATGTTCAGGATGCGCCAACGATGATCGACGGCGTGTATCGAGAGCTCGGTCTCGATTTGGAAACCCTCGGAAAGGACGGGGAACGTCTTGATAAAGGGCTTGGACATGGCCCGATACCCCGTCATGACATCGGAATAGGCATAGCCGTAGATCCACTTAATCATGAAGCGAACCAAATCGTTTCCGAAGCCATGAAACGCGCGGGCGTTCTGCTGTGCATAGGCGCCGTTGGATAGACGGTCGCCCACGACCATATCGGCCTGTTTAGCAAGAATCGGCTCGCATAGGGCTTTAGCCGCCTCGGCCGGATAGGTATCGTCGCCGTCGACCATGAGGTAGCAGTCGGCTTCGATGTCTCGGAACATCTGGCGGCAGACGTTTCCCTTGCCTTGGCGGGGTTCGAATTTGACGACAGCGCCTCGCGAGCGGGCGATGGCGGCGGTGCCGTCGGTCGAGTTGTTGTCGTAAACGTAGACAGACGCCTCGGGTAGCTCGCGGCGGAAGTCATCGATTACCTTGCCGATGGTAAGAGCCTCGTTATAGCAGGGAATGATGACGGCAATCTTGTCTCGACTCAATGCGGACTTCCTTTCATTACAAACCTCATTAAAAGGCTAACGTTGTAAGTGTGACAACGCAATTATGCGATATCGCATTACCTATTATGCTATCATAGTATCATCCAACCACCTCAAATAGAAAGACTCCATCATGCAAGTTCTAACTTCCGCGTTCTGCCGCGAGCTTTTCACGTCACTCGGCTTCACTTACGACGATATACGCCACTGCGATCTCGATGCCCTCCAGGGCTATATCGCCATCGAGTGCGCCAGCTCTCACCGTGCCGGGATAACCCCGCACTTCATGACGCCACGTCGGAAGTCTGACAGCCTGTGCTGCAAAATGAAGCCGGAAGGTGGTCTTGAGAAGGCATATATCAAAATCGACTGTCTTGACCAGTGGAACGGCCGAGAGGCGATAAGCTTCAACGCTGACGGCTTCATCGGCTTCTGTGGATGGGCTGATACGCAGAACAGCCAACCGTTCCTCAATGCTTTTCGACGTTGGTTGACTGAATACATGTTAGAGCGTTCGCGCTGATTTCAAGTGCTTTATTATGGTGTCGTAGTATTGTGATACAATAGATTTCGACGATAAATAAAACCTGGCTGATAGGAGCGGCTATGGGTAAAAGGAAAGTGACCGATAAAGACATCCGTTCGATTGAGTTTGCAATTGATAGTGTGTTTCCCGGTGCATCGGGAGAAGCTGCTAAGCAAGCTTTCCATGTTTTGGTTGAACGGGCCAAAGAGACCGGGAAACTCCAAAACGATTTGAACTCTCTGCGCCACGAATTTAATACGCTTAAAGGCGAATATAAAAAGGTTTCCCATCGCTTCAGTAATTTCCGTAAGCTCTGCCACGCGATGGCACGTAAGGAGATTGTCGATGCGGACGGGGAGCCCATCTTGTTCGGCGACATTCTGTATGGTGAGGATGGGCGTGCATGGACTGTTCTCGGACCGAGTAGCAAACGTTGGCTATTTGTCAGCGGGATGAATGTCGATGGCGAACCGGTCAAACAACTTGTCATGACGAAATGGTTGACTCGTACACCTTGTAAGGCAGAAGAGAAGTAGTGCGATCTCAAACTGATAGGTCTAAAGAGTCGTCTTTTTCGGGCGACTCTTTTTTGAGTTCGATAACCGGTGAGCTGTAGACTGGTTAAAGGGGAAGGTCAACTAAATGGCAAAGCTAATCGTCGGTCAAAATGACCTAGCGACAGTCAATCCGGATTTGGCAGCGGAGTGGCATCCGACGAAGAATAACTGCCTTCGACCGACGCAGGTGACTGCCGGATCCAACCGAAAGGTCTGGTGGAAAGGAACATGCGGGCATGAGTGGGAGGCGGTAATCGGAAATAGGAGCAGGGGAATTGGATGTCCCCATTGTTCAAAGAGACATGTCGTCGAAGGCGTTAACGACCTCGTCACGGTGAATCCAAGTCTGGCCGCCGAATGGCATCCCACGAAGAACGGTAGGCTTCGCCCGATGCAGATTGCCGGAAAGTCCAATAAGAAGGCGTGGTGGCTGGGAAAGTGCGGGCATGAGTGGGAGGCTGCCATATATTCAAGGGCGGCAGGGAAAGGCTGTCCCTATTGCTATGGCAAAAAGGAAAGGTAGTGCAAAATGGAAAAAGTGGCGATCGGTACCAATGATCTCGGGATGCATATTGTCATCAGGCCTATTTCTAAAGCCCTTCTCTCGAAAGACGAGACCGTTGGGATAGAAACCCAAAAAATCAACTCACTCTTGACGGCACGAAGGCCGATAGCTCTCGCTGACGCTATTTCCGCGCTTCCACCACTATTGCCTCCATCGGCTGATCCCATAACTGGCAGGCGGTTATACAGTATCGAAGAAATAATGTCCGGTTCATATGGTATACACTTTGGACCGTCCGTTCCTGAATTGCTCAGATATGAGACTGAGTTGAGTGTGAACACGGTCTTTGAATCAAGCATAGCTTCGGCACGAAGTGCAGCCAAGCAAATCCCCTGCAATGGTCAATGGCTCACGGACGTACTCGGTAACGCGGATCCAGATTCTACTATGGTCGCGGTGGAGACTCTTGCCGATTGGAGCATGGCGCGTTCTGTCATCTTCTTGGTAGCCAAGCTGCTCGGTTTTCTTGCTGCTGGATCCGATACGCCGATGAAGGACACAGGTTTCGCTCGCTACTATGTTGAGCGTCTTGATAAAACGCTCTGGTGCATTCCATTTGCATTTAATCCCTTTTTTTCATCGGGGAAAAGAGGCTGCAGATTGCTAACGGATAAGTTGACGGATTATCGTTCCTATCAGCAGCTAGCCGGCATTTTGACTCATCGGGAAAAGATCGGTGATTTTGGAACCGAAGATATCTATGCCGAAGTATTCGGATCCACCTCTTATGAAGAGAGCGGAGCGACCTTTATCCTTACATCGTCTGTTTCTTCCAAGAAATATGCAGGTCTATTCGATGGGTGGAACGACAAAGCAGAAAGGAACTATTTGCTTTGTACGCAAGTTGGCTGTTCTGAGCGAGGTGATGCGGAAAATATCATAAATGCGCTGATCGGCTCAGTCTCAAACCTTGCTGTTTCAGACGGCCAGACAGACCTGGGGTGGAAAACCGACACGTCTGCATGGTTTTCCAGTCGTCCGGTGCCGAGCGTGAAGCGCAATTCCCTGTTCGCAGAATTGCTATATCGGATTGTCTACAGGGACTCTCTGAGGATCGGTATTTGTCGGAATTGTGGGGCACCGTTCCTTCAAAGTGGAATCGGATCCTTGAATGAAGTCTGCTCGCAAGCGTGCCGAATGGCTCAACGCCGTAGAAAAGGATTGGCATAGGAATTGAGACTGCAGATACCGTTTCTGGGTTATCAAAACCGTCGTAAAACCCCTGGTTTCAACTACGGGGAGTGTCAACACGGAAGACAATGGTTGGTTTTGCAGGAAAATTTTTAGGAATTTTCAAAACTAACCGGTAGAAATATTGGTAGCAGCTATACTAAAGATGACGCGAGGGTGCGCTTAACGGTTTTGCAGAACCGGCGCCCTACGTGGATAGAAACAGGTTTTGAGGCTTTCACCTCGTCACTGAAGTCGTCCTTGCAGGGGCGGCTTCAGTCATTTAATAGGTCGAATTTAACGACCCAGAATGATCTGCACGGTCGTAAGCAGGAGCGCAACGATTAAAAGACGTAGCATGTCCATATGACCACCTCCCCGAAAACTCGGGTAGGGCTTCAGCGCACCCCGCGCCTTTGCTGATTGTATCAGGTATCATTTCGTCCTGCAAAAAAGACCCCGGATTAAACTCCGAGGTCTTTCTTTTTACCGGTAAATTCTCACCGCTAGTGTCGTAGTACTATGGTACAATCTATTTACCGAATGTAAGAGGAGAGGAACGATGCACATTACTCCCAATGGCCGGCGACGTCGACAACCCAATGCTGTCCCGTAGCCTGCTGTTCATAATGTCCCTGGTCCTCAGAGGTGGTATACGAATCATCTACAACGGATCCACCGATACCGCCGTTTTCGCCATCGTTAATAATCCAAGCGTAGGCGGCATCGGATGAATCGAAGGGCCCTACCATAGTACCACCATGATTGACCCAGAAACGAGGATGACGCGTGTATACCACGTTCGGTACCCAGACCTGGCTGTAGTCGGTTTCCCAGTGGCCCTGCTCGGCAACCCATTTCTTCTGGCTACCGCTGTTGGAAGAGGAATTATTGCTGCCGGAACCCTGTGAATTGCCGGAATTCTGCTTCGAGTCGGAGGAGTTTCCCTTGCTGTCAGACTTCGACGAGTCGGAAGACTTGTTATCCTCTTTCTTGGAGTCATCGGACTTCTGGTCCTTGTCGTCGGATTCTTTCTTCTCCTCGGACTTGGCTCCAGTCGAGATAGGGGTTCCGTCCGGTTTCTTCACGGTGCCGGCATTCTGGTCATAGCCCTGGTCATGCACGCCATCGGTGGACCAGATGTCATCGGCGATCACATGTCCTCCGGACCCATTGATGATGTCGGCTGTTGATCCGCCCGTCGGCGCCTTCGTAACATCGTATGAGACGGCGACCTTGATATTGCCGTCCTTGTCGGTGGCGATCCACGTCACGTCGACGGCGCTGACACCCTTGACCTTCTTTCCGTTAAGTACGGCTGCGAGCGCTGCGGAGCGGCGGGCAGTCGAATCGACCATCTTGACGGCGTCGTCCTCGGAAGCCTGAGTCACGAGGATGCGACCGCTCTTGGCATCGATTCGTACCTGGTCAGAAGCGATTGACAGGTCGGCGTCGTCCAGCTTGAGCGTCGCACATAGCTTTGCGACATCGGAAGTCGACAGGTTGTCCGTCTTTTCCTCGGAGTTGTCCTTGACCGGTGTGACGGTTTGCTCCTGCTCGGTCGGCTGTGTGTTCGCTGTCTTATGGGAGCTCAGCGCGAATGCGCCGATACCGAGACCGGCTATGAGTACGACGCCTGCGGCGATCGCGATGATCTTCTTGTGCTTGTCTCGGTCATCGGTCGGTGTATCTCCATACACCGGAAGTTCCTCGGTGAGGCCGGCATCGTTCTCGCCCTCGGTGGGGATGGGATCTGTCGGTTTTATATCGCCGCTGTCGTAAACGGGCGGCTCGTTGTTCATGTTCATATCATTCATTTGCATATCCTCCTTATGCTGTCTTTGGTGCTTCATCCTGGACAGATGAATTCGGGAGCGGTGCGATCTGGACGATCGGTTTGCTTCCCTTCAGGACGACGACCGGTTTTCCAGTCGTCGCCACGTCTTTTGCGATGCGGGAGAAGTCCCGTTTGACTTGTGAGATTCCAAGCATCGATGGAATATCGCTGTCCATTGTATCGCCTTCTAAAACTGAACCCGTACCTATATCTACAGTTCTTATACCACAATAGCGCTGTTTTTAACGCTATTTTTGGAGTTATCTAATATATTTTTCAGTTAAATCATATGTTCTGTCTGCTTGCATGGACAAATCTAGCTGAGACGGTGAAATGCCGTAGTGCTTGCAAAGGCGGCGATCAAATTCAGCAAGGTCGATTTCATCGTTGCAATACCTGCTTGCTTCCTCAAGAAAGAAATCAGAAACTCTTTTACCTTCCAAGGTGTTCGTATATATAGCTTCTGCAACAAACTTTGGGCGATCGTTTTTTTTGATCATTCTTTTGCTCCTTTCTAAAAGTATAATATCATTATACCATATATGTATTATGGTACAAGTGTACTACGCCCTTACTGTGCGAAAATGAGCAGCGTTCTCGCTCGACCGCCCGTATTCATCGAAGAGCAGGTGACGAGTGTGATTGCGCGGGTTGCGTTTGCAATCGTGGCGTCGCAGTCATCGCTGACGGCGGTCGCGTCTTTTTTCATATCCGAAAGCCACGACCGTACTTCCTCTGCGGAAGTGAAATCGAACGTCTGGATTGGCTGGTATTTCTTATCGACAGACATCGCCATGACAGGTTTGAGAACCTGCCGTCCTTTATCGGGGGTGAACCAATACATCTCGCCGATCTTGTCGAATTCCGCTTGCCTGTAGGTCGCGAAAATAGGGGAGAAGATCTGACCGGTAAACCCCATGTGGTGTCCGTATACGAGTGCGTGCGCACCTTCTGCTGTGCTTCTTGCATCCAGGTATGGGCAACCCGCGAACGACGGGTTGCGGTCGAAATCGTGGCTCAAATAGAAGTCCGCGGGGTCTCCCTTGCGCGTGTTTACGACGGGAAGGTCGATAGCTGTTCCCTCGACCCTGAGCCATGCCGCGATATCCTGGTTACGGCCGCGGAGCATGGACCAGTCGATTCCGTCTGCGGTCTGGGTCTCGGCATCCTTGGCGAGGTTATCGTATTCCCAGCCCTCTTTAACCGTCTCTCCTCCCAGCAGGAGGGCTGCGGCCGCGGATAGGATGCAGATGCCGAGCAGTATCCAGTTAACGATCTTGCTTATCCTTTTCGTCATGTTCAATTCCTTTCCTTTTTAGTGAAAAAGGGGCCATCGGGTTGCCCCGAATAGCCCCTTCAGTAGGCGATGGAAGCCCCTCTTAAAGGTTACTCCATCATATCGTCGGCGTCATCGATTTGATGGCGCTTGCGGTAGATATACGTACCGCCCGCACCGGCGGCAACGGCAGCCGCTATTGCAGCGCCGATCAGGATGTTGCGGCCGGTTTGGGCCATCGAGGACTTGTCACTGGTGACGGTGACAGTCTGGTTCGCATCGTCGATGTCCTTGTGCTCGGCAACGGTCTTGTCGACGGTTGTCTTCTCGCCGGTCTCCCTGTCGGTTTCCGTTTCCTTAGCGGTCAGTGTCTCGAATGCCACGAGATCGTGGCCGTCCAGATGTGTCGTATCGACGGTGAACTTGACCTCAACGGTGCCGTCCTTCTCCTCCGGAGTGAAGGTGACGCTCGAGCTGAGTGGGTTACCGTCCCCATCGGAGAGGGGGGCGCCGGTGGTCTTATCCATAAGCGTACCGGTGACGGTATGCTCGACACCTGCCTCGATATTCGTGTAGGAGACGGTATCGGTGAGCTCGACCTTCTCGCCGACCTTGACGGTGTGCTTGCCGTCTTCGCCGGTGAGCGTGGTGCCGATGATGGCGGAATCGGACTTCGGGGTCTGCTTCACCTTGTCATCGTCATGGTCCTCGAGCTGGTCCTCGCCACCGCCGTTGCGGTAGAGGTCGACCTTGGCGTAATTCTCCAAGGAGTCGCCATCGCGGTAATCGTCGGTGACCTTCAAATGGACGATAGCCGGTGCATAGTCACCGGAAACGCCCTCGCTGATCTTGAATTGACCGGCGGCGAGGTCGACCTTGGTCTCCTTGCCGTCCTTATCGGTCATCTTCGCGGAGGCGGACCCGTCCTTGTTCAGGGTGAGGGAATAGACGGTATCCCCGTCCTTACAGGTATAGGTGCCATCCTTCTGCTTGATCTTACCGCCGAGACCGTTATTGCCGAATGCCGTGAACTTGCCGGAGCCGTCGAGATCGACGAGGATGGAGACCCCATCGGAGTACGAACCGTTGCCCTTGGCGGTCTCGGTTGCGTCGTTCACGTCATCATGGGAGTCCTTGATGCCGTCGCGGTCCCAATCGTCCTCACGCGTGGTGAAGCCGGATTCGACGCGCCCGTACTCGAAACGGATTGCAGTGACGTGCTCGCCCTCGGCAAGCTCGAGGTCGGACACCCTAAGGTCCTCGGCCTCGGTGGTGGACACGTCGGCTTTCCAAAGCTTCCAGCCGGTGTAATCAATCTTGCGGCCGTCTTCGCCGAGGGTTTCGGAATTGGACTCGTCGGTGAGCCACGGGTTGCCGTGTCCGTCGGAAAGGGTCTGGTTGGCGCCGGATTCGTCGGAGTAATCGGATGGTGTCTGATCGGTCTTGTACCAGACGTTCATCTTGCCATCGAAGTCCTTGTACGCCTGCGGGGTCGTGATCGAATCGAGGGTGGCCTTACCGGTCATGACTCCGTAAAGGTCGTCCTCGACGGTGAACTCATCCGTCCAGGTGTTAGAGGTGGAGCGGAAATCGAGGGTGTAATCATAGCTTCCGTCATCTGACGTGCTGGTATCGGCGTTGTTCTCGCCGTCACCGTTAGCCTCCGTATACGGATGCGTGGGGTCTGCGATCTCCTGGCGCTTGTCGATCTCGCCCTTGATGGAGATCGGCTTGTCGTACATGACGGCGGTCTGGATCTCGCCGGTCTTCTCCACGGTGAAATCGATAGACTCCGCCACATCATAGGTATGCGGCGTGCGCTCTTCGGTGAGCGTGTACTTGCCGGGCGCGAGGGCATTGATCACATGGTCCTCCGTGGTGGAAGTCCACGAATCGATGACCTTGCCATCGGAATCCTTGAGCGTGAGCTTCGCGCCCTCGATTTCGGCCTCATTCGTGATATCGCGCTTGGAGACATGCAGCTTGGTGTAGTCGTCCGTGACATCGATCGTGTACTCGGTCACGCCCTCGGTCATGCCGTCGGAATCGACTGTGAAGGCAAAAACGTTCGGGCTCTCGATGTAGCCGGCGGGAGCCTCGGTCTCGACCATGCGGTAGGAACCGGCGACGAGGTGCTTCACGTCGAACTCACCCTTTACATCTGTGGTGCACTCGGTGAACTTCTTGCCGTCTTTCAGGAGGACGGGCTCGCACTTGACCGTGTCATTGGAGATGGATGCGTAGGCGATCTCGCCGCTCTTGACGGAAATCTTTCCCACCGCGACACCATCGACGGAGACGGTGTATTTGCCGGAGGCAAGGGCCTTGTCGGTGGTGTATGCCATGCGGGCGGCATCCCACGTCAGTTTCACGCTCGGCACCGAGTCACCGGTCTCGCTGAGCTCTGCGGAAGTTCCGAAGATATGGTTCTTGATGGCAACGGTATAGGACTTACCCTTGTCTACGGAAATCGTGGCGTCGGAAAGCTTCACCTCATCGTCGCCCTTCTTAGCCACGACGGTGTAGTCACCGGCCTCGACAGTTGTGTCGCTTCCGACCTCGATCTCCCTGCCGTCCTTGTCCTTCAGAACAATCGAATAATCATTCGAATTGACCGTGACGGTGGAAGAGGAGACATTCTGCTTGACGGAGACCTCTTTGCCCTCATCGGCGCGGATTGCGACGGAAGTTCCGGTTTGGAAGGTCTCCTGGTCATCGATGTTCCAAATGTCGAACTTGGCGCCGGCGAGGACATCATCGGTACCGAGAATGGTCTTGTTGACCTTTACCTTGGTAGGCTTGTCCTTCTGCTCTACGGAAGCGGTCACGAGATCGGTTTTGTCGTCCTTATAGGAAAGGGTGAACTCGACCGGGGTCGTATCGAGTACATGGCCCTTCGGGGCCTTGGTCTCGATGAAGGCATAGGTTGCGGAACCGGAACCGAGATAGAGATTCTTAGTGGTGGCGACTCCATCGTCACCGGTGGTCACATGGTCGACGACCTGTCCCTTGGACGCACGCACGGTGCCATCCGGGGAGACGACATCCTCCTGCGCGACGACATCGTACTCTGCATCTTTAAGATTCTTGCCGTCATCGGCGCAGGACTTGGTGATGGTCGCCTGCCCCATGGACTGCCTGTCGTAGACCTTTACGACGGTGATGGGAGAGGCGTCCTTATAGTCCTTGGAGACCTCGAAACCGACCGTCTCGCTGTTGAGCAGATACGGGGCGGGGGTGGCGATTTCCTTGACGGCGTACTTGCCGGACTTCAGCTTTCCGGGCATGGAAACTTGACCGTTCGCATCGGTGGTGAACGTATCGACCTTGGCGTTCACGTCATACGGATCGTCAAACGATACGACCTTGCCGTCAGCATCGAGGATCTGGAACTTGAAGCCGGAGAGCAGAACCGTGTTGCCCGTCTCCGCGTCGCATTTAACGATCTGGAGTCGGCTCGTCAACGTCTTGTCGATTACGGAGTAGTACTTCGTGCTCTGGTTGACCTCTTCATCTGCCGAGATAGTCCAGTCATCGACATGGTCATAGCCCTCGGGCACCGTGGAATCCACCTCGTGGACTGTGTAGCCCTTCTGATCGATCGGCAATGCGCCGTCGATGCCGGCATTACGCTTGCCCTCGCCGAACCACGGACGGGTTGCATCATCCGTCTTGTCCTCGGAGGTGGAAGTCTCGTCACAGGTATCGGCATCCTTGGTGGAGGCGAATCCGCTCTCATTGGTGGTCAGCGTGCCGACGACCTTGCCGGTGGAGTTCGAGATGATCTGGAACTGCACGCCGACGGCGGGCTTGCCATGGCCGTTGTCGGACTCCCAGCTGTCGTCCTCGCCGCCCTTGGTCTTGGCGATCTCGACATCGAACGCCTGCGGGTTCTCGGCGAAATCGTCCTCCGGCTCAAGCTCGATGGCTCCACCGTCAACCTTGGTGGCATCAAGCCATTCTCCAGCAGAGATAGTATAGGTATGAACAGTCGTATCCAGCTTATAGCCAGCAGGCGCCTTAGTTTCGACAATCTGGACCTTGCCCAAAGGTACGGCGGTAAAGTACAGAACGCCCTTGGCATTTGTCTTTCCGGTCGCTTCCCAGCCAGGAGTTGAAAGCGAAGTAATCTTGTACTCGGCGCCTTCAAGCGAAAGGCTTGTCTGGGCGGTACCGCTTGTCGCGGAATCCTTCTTTGCGACGGTGATCTTCACGACACCAGGGTCGTCTTTGAACTGCTGTTCCCCGGCGCTGTTACCGGTCGAGAACTCGATGCGTCCCTCGTGCTTCTGGAAACCCTGCGGGGCCTTGGTCTCGACGGCGTAATAGTTCTCGTTCGGGTCGAGCTGGTAGTTGGCATGGCCGTTACCGTTCATGGTGATATGGGCGGCCAGCGCGTTGTCGCGGGTGCGGTAGATATCGAACTCGGCGCCCGCATAGGAGTACTCACTGTTGCCGTTCGTCACCTTGGCATCGGCGGAAATCTTGCTGAAGGTCACGTTGACCTTGTTGAGCTGCCAGTTGACCTTGAAGAAGCCGGCACCTGCCTGCGTGAAGGTGGTCGGGACGGTGACGCCCACGACGGCCTCGTTGCCGTATACGGCGGCGACACGGACGGTCTGGCCGTAATCGTCATCGGTGTACTTCGGCTGGTTGTAGCCATTCTGGAGCTGGCCGGATGGGTTGACGCCGACATGGCCGCAAGTCAGGTTGAGGTTTGCGGCGTTGGGGATCTCCACGCCGGAGGACGTGGTCTGCGCGTTGATCGTGCAGGTGCGCTCGATGGAGTAGTTGCCGGACTGCAGGGCGGAGACGTCCACGCCCTGGGTGCCGAGCGCCTGGTAGATGGTCTTCGTCTCGTAGCGGCCGCCGGATGGATTCTCGACTGCCGGCATGGTATAGCCGCCGGTCGGGGTGCCGGTGTACTTGTTGTGGCCGTTGGTGTGGAAGGTCATGCCGACATATGGTGCCGTATTGAACTTCCAGGTGCCGATGTTGTTCACGTTGCCGGCGAAGGCCTTGGTGGCGATAGAGGTGAGGAAGTTGCCGACAGTCTTGCCGGTATCGTTCGTCAGCTTGACCTTGACGGTACGGACGCCGGCCGGAGCGAGCTTGAGATCGAGCGTACCGGTGCCCTCATCGTAGGACCACATGTCCATATCGCGGGTGTACTCGATGCCGTTCGCGATGACGGAATCGATCGAGCTGTCTTTCAGCGACTCGCGGGCGGCCTTGTCCTTGGCGAGAACGATCTTCGTGTCGGTGGCGAGGATATCGACCTTGGCGGTTCCGTTCTCGGCGACATCCCCGTCCACGCCGTCCTTGGAGATCTTGATGCTGATGCTGTTCTCTGCGCCCTTGTCTGCAGTTGCATAGAGAAGCTGGATACGGGAGGAAGCGACCTTGAGCTCGCCCTTCTTGTTCTTCTCGGTGTACTTCTTCGGCACGTAGATGAGACCGGTGGCATCGTCGAACACGAAGCCGTCGCGCATCTTGGCGTCGGCGTTGTTCTCGGAGGCGCCCCAGTCGGCAAGGGTGGCGCCGGAGATACGGGAGCCGGCGTAGCCGACATAGTAGTCGGAATCCTCGTTGAGGTCATAGAGGATCGCATGGCTGACTGCATTTGCTCGCAGCGCGTCTGCATGGTCCGACATGCCATCGCCGTCGTCGTCGGCCCAGAGGTTATCGAGAGAGGCATTCGGGAGGATGTTGGAGTCGACGACCGTGGTGGTCACGGTGAGTACATCCTTCTTCTCCAGCTTGTCGCCGAGTCCGACGTACTTGGAATCGGCGTTCTCCTTGATATAGGTCTTCTCGTCGATAGCCTTGTTGGCCTTACCCTCCTTGACCTTCACGGCCTTGAGGATGGAGGAGCCGTTCGAACCGTTCTCATAGAACATGGTGGAAACGGTGGCGCTACCGGTCACCTTGAAGGTGCCGATACCGTCCTTGAGCGAGACCGCGGAGGCATCGCTATCGGAGTTATTGAAGACGGAGAGGCTGTCGGCGAAATACCCGTCAGAGGGAGAGGCCTTGATTGCGACCGTCTCGCCGACGGTCACCGTGATGGTCTTGGTGTCGTCGTCCCTGCCGACAAACGACAGGTTGCCGTTCTCGGTATCGGCGAGGGTGACGGTTGCCGTCTTCGCCGAAGTATCTGCATAGGCCGTACTCGGCGCGAATGCGGCACCGAAGCTGCCCAGGCATTGCGACAAAACGAGCACGGTGCCTGCGGCGACGATCGCAGCGCGGCGGCTGACTGCCTTGATCTTGCTGAACATGCCTCCTCCTTTCTTTTGCTTGTTGTCTATTTCGTTCATGTCTTGCATCATTCCTTTCCTTTTCCGGCTGCAAGTCTTGCAGCGTATTCAAGAGGATCGATTTGATATTTTACCAATTTCCACGTCGCAGTGCCTTTGCAAATAGCCCGCTTCACGTGCCGTTTCAACAATCGAATACCTCTTGTCAAACAACCACGTTTCAACCTGAGGAGTTGCAAACAGGAAAAGCCCCGCTTTTTATGGTGGAGATAAATGTAAGAATAGATTTAAACCACTGGTATGGCTTGTCCATATTGTTCGTTTGACTCTATTTCATCCATAAAAGCCGCGGTTTTAGGACCTTCTCGTTTATTTGGCAATCATATTGCTGCAGGCCAAGAGAAAGGAACCGAGATGGCTGACAGGCAATTTGCCATATACTCCGTAGACGATGAATCACTTAACTTTTACCGCTATGGGCGCATCCCTGTGGTGGGAACAGAATTTGCTGGAAAGCATGTAACGAAGGTCTTCGAAAATTTTAACGATCATTGCTGGACAACTGACGCAATCGCTGGTCGCGTTACCGGTGTTTCCGTTGCAGATGGCGGGATAAAACCGAGAAAGCTTTGCCATTGGTTCAACCGGTTTGAAAATCTCCGCGCAGTGGATCTGGAGAAACTGGATACGACATACACGACTGCAGCTCAGGGTCTTTTCGAAAGCTGCGGTAACCTTGAGCATGTCAGAATGCCACGTTTCGGAATGCCGTTGGTGGCTGATGCGAGCCGAATGTTCTATGGCTGCAAATCGCTAGAACGGCTCTGTATGGACGGTTTTGATCTCTACAGCGCTGTTGACTTGCATGAGATGTTTTTCGGATGCGAAAGGCTTAGGAAAATCGGTGCTGAAACGTGGAATGTTTCGCGGGCAGTCGATTTGAACAGGATGTTCTATGGCTGCATGAACCTATCCGAAGATCTGAGTTCTTGGACCCTAGAAAATTGGAGGGAAAATGCTCGCTTTAATACAGGAGCGCCAGGTGTGATCGACCCGGATTGGGACTTTGCCTTCACCTGTCAATTCTTAAGACGCACCCTTTAAAATTTTCCGGGGTAGTGGTCTCACGCCAAACCGGATAATTAGCTAAAGACAGCAAAAAGGACTATCGCCGTAGTGACGGTAGCCCTTTTTGCTCTAAAAACAGCTAAGCACATACCCAACGTCCGATTCAACTAAATTCGCAAGCGCTTGCGAATTCCATCTAGACGAATATCTGGACGAGGTTGTTAAGGAAGATGATGATCGCCGCGAGCTGTGCGATGGTGAGAAGCGAAATGATAAGATACGCCATGAGAAGCGTCTTGTTCTCCTCGTTGCCACGAACATGCTCATAAAGCTTGCGGTCGGAAAAGATGGGAACGAGAGAGTACCAGCCTGGCATGCCGAGCTTTGCATACACCTTCCACTTACTGACAAGGGTCGCGGCCGTGATGGCTAACAGCAAGACCAGCGTAAAGAAAAACGCACCGAACAGGGCAGAGTAGGAATCCATCTAGTTTTCCTTTCAGACATTGAAATTCGCAAGCGTTTGCGAATTTCAGCTAAAGCACCTCGTAGTCCGTATCGCTATCATCCTCAAGGTCAACAGGCTCGCTTTCACCAAACCCGAGCATCGGCCAGAACACGATACCGAGCAGTACGAGGCCGATCGTATAGGCGGACTCCTTGCCGAAAGTGCGGGCAAGATCGTTGAGGACGATGATGTTCATCACGAACTGTGCAATGATGAGAATCCAGTTGACCGCCGGTGCCCAACAGAGCACCCACGAGCAGATCAGCACAATGAGATACGCCATGAGGAATGTCTTGTTCTCCTCACCGCCGCGGACTCGCTCGCAGAGCTTGTAGTCGGAGAAGACGGGGATGAGGGAGTACCAACCCGGCATGCCGAGCTTTGCATACACCTTCCACTTGCCGACAAGCGTCACGATCGCGATGCCGAACAACACGATCAGCGTAACGAAAGACGCACCGAGCAGGGTAGAGTAAATATCCATTATCTAAACCTTCCGATTGTTCATACTGTACACGATCCACATGCGCAGCTTCTTCATTAAGCTAATTCTATCAGCTACCGTGCAACTTCATTACAATACACGCAGCATCATATCCTGAATCGCATCCTCGATATCGAAATCTTGCGTATCGGCATTCCAACGATAGCACTTCAGGACCTTCACGTAGTTCCTGAACCAGTTCTGCTTCGAGAGACAGAGGGCGATATGGGTGATTGCACCCAGACCGTCTTCAGGATTCTCCTCGATATAGAAGTTTCCCTCCCTACGAAGACCATTTGTCTCGACGATCAGCTTTGTGAGGTAATTGTTCACATCATCGATCCTGATAAGCCCGTCGTCGATGATCCTCTGCTCATCCAGGATGAGTTCCAGCTTGTGCATCGGAATCGCATCTTTCCGGATGCCGGTGGGGGAGGAATAGGTGCCCGAATGAAATGAACCCCAATTTCTCACGGCTTCCTCAATTCCATCCTCAACATCGAAACTGTTTGTTTCCTCATTCCACCAATAGCAGTTGAGTGTCTTCACGTATTTCCGGAACCAATCGTTCCGGAGAAGAATCAGCTCGACAGCAGCAATCATTCCAAAACCGTCATCAACCGGATCATCCTCGATGTAGAAGTTCCCTTCCTTACGAAGCCCCTTCTCGGTCACGGCGATGTAGTCGATATATCCGTAAAGCTCATCAAGGTTATACTCACCATCAGCAAGCACTTTTTTCTCATCCAGCTCAAGTTCCAACTTGTTCATTTGCGTTCCTCCCTATGTTTTGTAGCTAGTACTATTATACCATGTATTCATGTCAGCTACAACGAACGCAAAAAGAGGGAAGCCAGACCCCAATCTGACTTCCCTCTACTTACCTGTTTTGATTCTCCTGTTCTTTGTCGCCTGAAATGTCGGTTTGTTCCTGCAGCATCCTCATCGCTTCATCGACGCAAGTCTTTTTTGCATCGAGTCTCGCCTTTGGTTGCATTTTCGCACGCTTCCCCTTCTCGTCAGCCTTATCGAAATTTTCAGTCAGAGCCTCGAAGTCAACATCCTCCCAATGCCGTTTCTTCCCTGTTCCCTGCATAAATACGTCGAAATAGCTGACACGGCTATGCCTGGCATATGCGAGAGGGCAGACCTGTTCTTCTTTCATACCAGCCTTGACTGCTTCAGCTGGCAATCGGTAAGAAATCATCTCGGTTTTCTTGCGCCGTGCGATGAACCGCGTGCACATCTCGGGGTGAACGGCCTCATAGGCCAGAACGCTCGATGGGTTACATCCAAATTTCTGCTCGAATTCTTTCTCGCGAGCATTCATGAATTGAAGTCGTGCTTCCCGTGCAGCCTGCTCGGCCGCCATCTGCCTATCGCGTTCGATAACCTGCTCTTGGCTCATCGGTTCGAAGTTTCGACAGACAGCATCCTCGTTCAATCCGAAGAACTCAACTTCACGTGCAGTTCGGCTGGAATGGTGCCACGACTTATACTCAAGGAATTCTTTTGTCAGCTCAGCTTTGGTTTTCTTTTCGATATCCGGATCGTAAGCCAGATCGAAATCGAAACAGTAGCCCTTGACCGCTTGGATGATTGCGGTCTTGGTCCACCTACTGATCGGCATCTCACCCTGTTCATAAGCCTCGCCTGCACGTACGCTCATCGAGGAACCTAAATAGCCTTTTTGACCATATGTTACCTGCGTCATAACCCTAGACCTCCGTTCGCTGATCAGCTGTCGCCGACGGTGCCTTCATCGCGTGTGCAGGGCTTCACGCCGATCTCATCAGACAGTCGATTCGATGCCTCACGCGACGACATTGTTTTCTGGGATAGGTTCTTAGTTTTTGCAGGCTGCGGCGGTTCGGGCTCAAGCATACCGAGCGTTTTCTTGCATACTTCCGATGCCGTCATGAGATAGGAGTCGAATGATTCACCGGACAACGCATAGAACGTCTTGGCGACGGCATCGCGTCCGGATGCATCGCAATTCGAATAGACGCGCAGCAAATCAATCGCAGCATCGGTTGAGAGGGCGTCAATCGAATTGAATGTCTCGGCGAGCACCGTATCGGCACCTTCCGACTTCTCTGCATCCATATCCTTGATTTTATCCATGAACCCCGACACCTGCTCGACCATCCCGTCGCGCCACTCGTCATCTTTTACGATACCCGCTTCGATGCGGTCCGCCATTGCAATGATTTCATTGAAACGGGCGAGCGTTTCCGCATCGAGTTCCGAGACATAGCTCCAGCGACCGTCTTCGCAAAGTGTGAAGATAAGGTCATTGATTCGACGGTCATCTGGACCCGTAACGTAGATTGTCGCGATGTGGGGGGAACCGTTCACGACATGGATCTGTCCGGGAACCTCATCGAGGTGCTTTATACCCCAGGCCATACATTCCTCGATGTCTGCGACCGACACATCATATAACGTGAAATGTGGGACATCGCCCAACCCATTGACTTTGGAGTCGATATAGATACCGTGGACGGGATCGTAGATGCCGCCGTTCTTAGAGAAGGACTTGGAAAGCTCGATGAAATGCAGCATGGGGTTTTCCATGAGCGATTCGGCCTTGCACGCTGGTGCAAAAGACAGCAATGCGTCGGCGACGTTTTCCAGGCAATATGGTCCGTTCAGCCGGGCGCGGTCAAGTATCTCGTTTAACATACGAAGCTGTCCCATATTCGCGCCCTGAAGAAAGGCCGCGGCAAGGGCTTCATGATTGAAAGACTCCTCCTCATAATGCCCGTCGGAGACATTCAGCGCGGTCCAATCGTCGGTAAGCTTGTTTTTTTGGATCAATAGGCCGGCGCCGGTGTTTGGAAATAATGGCTGGTCCTCATTGACTTTTTTGATACGGGTGCGGCCTTCAAGGTATTCGCGGTACATATATTTGATGTAATCGGACATTGCGATTCGCTCCTTTTAACTATTCGCCTACGGTGTCTTCTTCACGGATCTGGTTGACTGTCGTTCGTTCAGTTTGCCTCCGCTGCGCCACATCGCGGTTCACTTCATGTTTATGTCCCAGGGTGCGGTCAGGTGCCGATTGCGCTTTATTCTCCGCATATGGGATGACTTTGGCGGCGAGCTGGCTGCATTCATCGCAGCTGAGGTTCGGCAAGGCGTCAAGATCCACTCCGGCATCCCGCAGCTCCTTGATCGATTGCGCCGCATTTTCAATCGAATTATTCATCTGGACGGCGACATGGCATCCGCAGGGAAGATATCTATCGGGTCCGAAGCTGTCTGAGAGATATGGGACCAGCTCGGCCTGAACAGTCTCGGTAGCATGTTCCACAGCCGCGATAACGTCTTGAGGATTGAACTTAAGCGAGATACCGGAAAGATATGAGCCGTAGCTCCTGGCAGCGATCAGGTCGCCTGGCGTCCTGTAATTACTCTCTCCGCATCCGAAATGATCTTTAAGGGACGCCAGCAGCTCTTTATGGTAGTCGAGCGGCAGAACCCGATCATTCTCATATTCCGGAATGGGACGGTTTTTGACATTGCACTTTTCCACGAGGGTGCCGTAGACGCTCTGCGGCCACTTTTCAATTGCTCCATAGAATTCACCGGCGGCCTCGATGTCGCCCGTGCGGGTGAAGAGAAAATCCTTAAGTGATTCCGGGTAGTCCGTCTTGTCCCCGAAGACGGCATCGTAGAATTCATTCTGGTAGAAGAAGAGACCGCGCGGCAGGACGTGGATAAAATCCTTCACGGACTCATCTACTTCAAATTTGACGTTAGAGATCGGGAATTTCGGACTGAAATCGCTCGGTTTATACTCACGGGCTGTGCGGGGCAGCTCGAAATGCTGCTTTGCGCCGTCCGCGAGGTCGATATAGTCGTCGACATATTTGAGTTTGCCGATGAACTCACCGCTCTCCGGGTCGAAATAGATCTGGGCCTTCTGTCCGGTACCGACGTGGAGACGGTTACCCCTTTTGTCATCGGCGCTGCCGTTCTGCAGATACCAGCTGAAACTGGCGACGGGTTTATCGAAATCAAACTTAGCCATTTCCCATCCCCCTTTGCTTACGCTCCGATGGCATTTTCATCGCGCATGTTCACAAGGTCTGCGCGGTCGCCCTGCATGTGGGCAGACGCGTCGCGAGCCGTTTCCTTCTTGTGCGAGAGACTGCGGACGGCGCGATCTTCCTGTTCCGTCTTTTCGGGCATATCGAGCTTCTGCACGATCTCCTTGCCGGCTGCCGGATGCCCGACTTCCTGCTCGTAGCGGTCGATGATGAAGTCGGTCGCCTGCGATGCCTGGGAAGCGGCGGCAAAGAAATCGTCACAGAGTTCTTCCTTGGTCGCCTCATATTCGTCCGTGCCGGCCACGCTGTCGAGACGCCCCTTCCAGAACTCGAGGTAGGCGACATGCTCGCCATAACCGGCGGCCTCGGGGTCGGTCTCGGCCTTGACGGCAAGATCGACGGAGCTGAAGATGCTGCTTAGCTCAGCGACGATCTCCTCGTGTGCATATTCCTTGCTGCGCATGTCACCCGTCATCTGACGGTCAAGTGCGGGCGCTGTAGAATGGCCCATCTCATGGAGTAGTGAGGCGAGGAACGAGGAATTGCTGTTGAACGCCTCGCGGGACGGAACCGAAATCTTGTCATTGACGAAGTTGTAGTAGGCGCCGTCGGTGCTCCCCTCGAACACCTCGCACCTACTCGACGCGATCACGTCGTCGGCAAGGAGCCCGACTTCGATATCGTCATTCGGCGCGAGGTCGGGAACGGGAAGCGGCGGGACGCCCTCGATAAGTGAGAGGTTGAAGACCTTGAAATAGCGATCGCATTCCGGGTGCGGATGGACGCCACTCGGAAGCTGCTCGAATTCATATTTTCCGTTATCGCCTTTACGGTAGCGTCCCCAGACGCCGTTCTCTTTGACGGCGCGGACCCTGGTGAACTTCTGTGTGCCCCCTTTGTCGGTAAGTGGTGTTCCGTCTTTCTTGACGCGCGGAATGTAGGCGTACATGCCCCAATGCTCGATGCCTACACCGAGTTCGTCATTGATGCCCCCTCGTCCGTTCTGCAGGTTCTCTGGGACTTTCCAGCCCATTTCCTTAATCTGCTTCTCGGTAGCCCAACGCGGGTCGGCATAGCCTCGCATCATGCCGTAGACATATGTGTAGAGGAAATTGCGTCCGCTGTATTGGGTACCGGAAACCGGGTTATGCGGTGGGAGAGGGGAGGCCTCTACCCACGGTTTCTTCCACTCGTTACCGCCTTTCTCCATGTCCTCCAGAACGCGCATGGTGATTTCCTCGCGCTGCTTGTTGATGCGGGAGAATTTAGTCATTGTCATTTGTCGTCTCCTTCTAGTCGTTTTGATCCTGAAAATCTATCCATCGAGCGAGCCTTGGCGAGCGGATCATAGGTGCCGCCAGGCACCGCATGGAATGCGGGTCGCGGTACGCATCGCCCATTCGAGTTGCCATTCGTCCGGCAAATCGAATCGATTTTTTGCATCACTCGTCAAGTAACAATTCACCCTTCTTTTTGGCCTCTTCGGCGAGTTTATCGGCACCCGCTCGCGCGATCTCGCCCTTCACGGTCAACTTTCCATCGTCTCGCCCTGGCGAATCGCTTTTTTCGACTCGCCCCTTCAATTCGAATGCCCTCGATACCGCACCGCGGAAATCGAAAGTCATATTGCGGTCCCTGGCCTCTGCGATGCAGGCATATGTCCAGAACTTATCGCCGATCATGCCGTCTTCGTCGGCAAGCCTGTCAAACCGCTCTGCGAAATCGCTTCTGACGGCGACGACTGGCACGGTCTGCTTCGACAGGATGTCGCAAATCATGAGTTCCCCGGTCTTATCCGCCAGCAGGAGGAAGGGCTTGATGTCGTCGATCCATTCCCGTCCGATTCCCGAGAGGTCGCTTGCCCATTTCTCACCTGAGATAATTCGGTATCCTTCGGGAATTTCGATTTCATCGAGCAGGACGCCCGGACCATCGCTGAATCGCGTGAAAATCTCCTGGTAGGCATAATCGAGGACATCGGCATCGCCGTATGCATCGGTCCAGGGTCCGTTTTTGACTCCATGCTGGTCTTTGACCTTTATCGCGGCACTCCTGATAGCGCTCTTGACGCTCATATCGGTATCTTTGTCCATGTTCTCAAGAAGGAATCTGTCTTCCATCTCTTCTGAAACCGAACGTATCAGAGCTGAGCGAATTCCGTCGGGAAGGGCAGTGCTCCATGGGCTATCGATTGCGGAACGCAGTTGCTCCAGAATGTATCGGTCTTTGATTTCCGCGATGTTGCCTTTGGTGAGTTCGAATAGGACGAATGCCTTGGCTCCATTTCCCCTGTCGACGATGATTTCCCTCAAACACTTGCCTCCTTCCCTGTTTTGTAAGATTCTACCACACATTCTCATCCGACCATCACGTTTCTCTCCATGTTTTTGCTGAACCGTATTTTGGCAAACGCTTGCGGATTTCGTCAAAGCCGCGATATCTGCCCATCTTTGCAACCGATCACTGTTAGTTCCATGTGAGCGGTCCCCGTCGCTCGCGGGTTTCCTAGCCCACCGAGGTCCGGAAACGCAAGGGCTGCCCTACGGCGCATCGTTTCACTTGTCCCTTGTCGTTTCAGTCCCATCGTGGTCTTGAACGGATACCGGCGACGGGAAATCGCCAGCACATTGAAAACTGAACAGGGTTCGGAAGCGCCGACGGAAGAGCGGATGTTGAGTGCCGAACCTGCAAGGGCACCAAAGAAAACAGTAGGTTGAAAAACAAGGAGGAAAACCAAATGGAAGAAAGAAGAGAAATGAATGGACAGAGAATGATGACCAGGGAGGAGCTGGAGATGAGATTGCCGGCGCTGAATCATATTGCGGAACAGAGGGATGCCAAATTCAGGCTTCGCTACGCTGAGAAGACGCTAAATAATGGTATCGAGCGTGGGTACACCTTGGATGCCGGAACAAGGGTGTCTGTAAACGTTTACCAGAATGAGCGCTGGGCGCAGATGCCGGACGAGGAGCTTTTCGATACCCTAAACGATCTTGATGGAAGATACTGTGTGACGGAAGACCAGGAGACGATCGGGGAGAGGCTGAACGCCTTTTTCAAGAGCGGCGAGCTGTTCGAGAAAATCTATCCAGTTGTCGTATCCGAAAACAATATGGAAAGCTTTGCGAAGGCCGGTATCACATTCGATCGATATCTCGACATGCTGATTACATATCGCGTCGAACTGATGCAGATGAATGATGGAATCGGAACGATTCGACTTCAGGACAGCCATCTTGAGACTTTCGGAATTTCCCGTCAGAAAATCCGAAAGGCTGCTTTTGCAAACCTTGAAGGGATTGTCGATTTCATGACGCTGCGTGATGACGCGTCCGGCTTCAAGATGATTGCGGTGGCCAGGAAAGACAAGCAGTTCGGTGGGGCCGCGGCAATGTTGCTCCCGTCGGTTCGCAGGAGACTTGCCAAGATGTTCGGGACCGACAGCCTCGTCTTCCTTCCATCGAGCATTTCAGAAGTCATTGCTGTACCGCAGACAGCCGGTGAACCGGAAATGCTTCTCGCAATGGTCCATGAAATCAATGAGACAGAAGTCGCGCCGGAGGAACGCCTCACGGACAGTATCTATCCGATGCGCCTCGCAGACGGCGAGTACCGCCTTTCAGGTATCCGCCCTCGATAAAGGGGCGGAGCCCCTTCGGGGCATTCGGGTGACATCTGATTCGCGTTGCTCGAATGTCTCGAATCAAGTCGAGTGCTCGAGATTGAATCGTCGTGCCGTTAATGGTATTATTGTATTAGTATATCGAAAGGGGAAATCGTGAAGATGGCTGAATACACATTGATGAACAAGAACCATCCCGTTGTTTCTTTCAGATATGACCGCGATATTCACGCAGTGGTGAAGATTGTTGATGTTCATGATCTCAGATATGCACCCGTGGCTCTCGCTGATTCAAAAGGTATCGTGACCAGGCGTGCGCTCAACGACTGGTGGCGGCGGCGTGCGATTCCGGCGTCCCGACATCAGATTCAGCAACTTCTCGATTCTTTGAATCTCAATAGCACGTTGGAGCTGGCGGAGGAGAATTTTGGACTTTCGCTGTCTGATCGTTATTGGATCAACGACAGTAAGAATCCTTTGAAATGGGAGGATGTCAATTTCTTCGACAATGACTTTACAGACGATCTTGGAATGTTGACTCTTGGACAGAAATCGTCCGGCAATCCGAACCTGATGTCGCCGAACTCGACGCTTGGCGGCGATCTCAATAAAAAATGGAAGATCGTCAACGGCAAGCGAATCCTCGTGAAAGGCGGGACTGGGTCGACGCAGCAGGAGGTTCTGAACGAAGTTGTGGCGACGGCGCTGTATAACCGCCTGCTAAGCAGAAACGATTACGTTCCTTACTTCCTATTTGAGGAGAATGGCCGAATCTATTCCGCATGTGAGAACATGCTCGGACAGGATGAGGAGCTAGTCACCGCATATGACGTACTTTCAACACGAAAGAAACCTGATTCTATAAGCGACTATGACTTTCTGGTGGACACCTACAAGAGCCTTGGCCTCAAAAATGTAGAGGAAGGTCTGGCAAAAATGTTCACCTGTGATTATATCCTTGCCAATCAAGACCGGCACTGGCGTAACTTCGGGGTAATCCGAAATGTTGAAACACTTGAATTTACAAGGCTTGCGCCGATTTTCGATAATGGGACAAGCCTTTGGTGTCACGCCTACAACATTCTCGCTGAAGATAGCTATATCGCGAAACCGTTTGGACCGAAAGGTATGGCTCCGGACAAGCAGCTCAGCCTTTTCAGAAATTACAGCTGGTTCGATAGGGACAAGCTTGTCGGTTTCCCTCTTGAGGCAAAGGAGATCTTGTCCCATGGGAACGATGGTATCCGGGCTCGACTTAATGTTATCGAAAGTCGCATCGAACGAAACATCGGCAGTGTTCAACGACATATTGAAAAGTTGGCAGTCGGGCAAAAGGAACCATTGCGTGTCAAGCGAGTTGACACTCCCCGTAGTTGAAACCAGGGGTTTTACGACGGTTTTGATAAGGTTTTGCAGATACCGCGGATGAATGACTCAGTTTCAAGAACTGAAAGAGAACGGTAATGAAAGGGGCTTTTTGCCCCTTTTTTAGCGTTCGTCGCACCTCCCTGTTTCAAGCGACTATAGGAAGTATCGGGAAGGATCTCATCGAAATGTACCGAAAGCCATCGTAAATGTAGTCGGCTGTATCAATACGCTTTTTTGATGTTATAGTACTATTACACAAAGCATTACAGGAGGAATTGAATATGGGAAGGATGTGGCGCGGTGGTTATCGCCGCTTCCATCCGATAGGAGATCGGATGGGAAATGAAATGGTTGATGTGTTCGATGTGGGGCAGCCGATATGCGATCTTGATATGGAATACGGCATATATAAGGTCCCCGCTAAAGAAGTCATACCGTACAGGATCTATCCGGTGCTGTCGCCGGCCTGGAAGGCTGACGGCTATGACGAGCTGGGGATCATCTACGATCGCTATCTCGATCTGCTTGTCACCTACGTCGTCGAGGGTGAATCCGAAACGGACGGCTACGCAGCCGCAATCGTGACGTATGACAATCTCGATACATTCGGCTTGCCGAGAGGGAAGCTGTTCGAATATGCATCCCGCAACCTCAAATCGGATATACGGATCGGCTTCACCGGCACAACGGGGCAGCTCGCTATGTTGGAGATCGGTAGGCTGAGCGGGGGAGTGGGAGGCGCCTCGGCGCTGCTCTTGTCATCGGTATGGGAGAGTGCCGCCAAATTACTCGGCACGGAAAAAATCGCATTCTTCGCATTGAGTAACTGCGAGCTCATGGCATTAGTTGCGGAAGAGCGGATAATTCATGCCTTGAAATCCGGTCTCTTCGATGCGGCAAGGGAATCAGTCCCAGTTGAAGAGTATTTTCCGAAGAGCATTTACGGGCTCGTGTCGAATAAATCGGGCTATTGCCTTCATCGGTTTTGAAAGGTGCGATATACCGCGAACACTCGAACATACGGTTGCTTTTCGGCTGCTATAGTGCTATAATACTAGCATATCGCATTAACGGAAGGAGGATACGTATGGAGGAAAATAGCTTTCAGGTCGCTTTGCGCTCGGCCCTGTCTGAGCTGAAGGACGGATCGATGGTCGAGTTGAGCGAGCGTGATCCCGGTTTCCGACAAAGTGAGATGGAAGAGCATTTTGCGGAGCAGGATTGGCTCAAGATCTCTCATGAGATTCCGCAGGAGCTTCGGGATGTGACGGATCGCTTTATCCGCGCTGTCCGCGTCCATGCCTGCAACCAGGTCGATACGGCTTATCTTGCCGGTATGCGTGACATGATGAAGATCGCGGCGGCATTCGGGCTCTATGAGATCGATCCCGACAATGTCTTGCCGACGCGGCAGGGAAAGTAGACAAACTACCTATACTATGCTATAGTAATATTGTTTTTCAAAGATTCCTTCGGGAATCACCTTGTTGGCCGGTATTCCTATCTACCGGCATCAGCCTATTTTTATACAGGAAAAAGAAGAAGATTGCGGTCTCTCTCCGCAGCCTTCTTCTTTTTTTATTCGCAAGCGCTTGCGAATTTTAACGGGTGGATTCATCTTTCATTTGCAATGAAAGATGAGGCTTTTCATTTCTTGAATAGGGCGCATGTATTCTTTTCTTTGTTCAAGCGATGGATTGGCGGCAGAGGAGACTGGCTTGTTTCCGCGGTTGCAAATACAAAGATGGTTTTGTATAATAGTATTAGTGGCGAGCTTAGAGTAGTATTCGGGGAACTGGATCCCGACCAAACGCTCTAGGTCTCGCCCTTTTCTTTTCCATAAAGCGGCAAGTTTAAACATTCACAACAAAAAAGAGGGGCAGACGGAATTTCCGCTTGCCCCTCTTTCAGTTCCTTCAGTCGATCTCCACTACGACCGTGCGCTCATGACGCCGTCGTAGCCGCTCCAAGGCCAATCGACATAGACTGTCGTGTTACCCTTGATGGTCGCCGAGAGGATCGGGGATCCGCTGGCGGCCGCGTTGGCGTATACACCGGGCGTGCTGGACACGCAGCGCGTCTTCCCGGCATCCTCGCACCAAGCGGACCACGGACCGGCAAACGTCAGCTTCGTCCCATACTTAACGACCTCGTCCTGCGGGTACAGGGTCGCCAGGTCGAGCGCGGTGCCAAGGTCCGCGTCCGTCGACCAGTTATACGAGGTGTCCAGCACGCTGCTGCGGGTGGTCGTATCGTATTTTACCGAGCAAGGGTTGTAACCGTACAGCTTCAACGAGGTATCGAGTGCCCGCGGCTCATAGGGCTGCGTGCACTCCGGGTCCGTGTACCAGCAGACCAGATTGAGGCAGTTGTCCTTCTGACCGGCGGCAGTCGCATCGGGATTCACCTGATAGGTCGTTCCCATCTCGTACTCTTCCTCGAAACAAGGATCGGTTTCACCGTCGACATAATAGAACACTTTGATACCGACAGGAGGCGGAGGAGTCGCCGGTACGGGCAGTGCCTCCAGTCCCTTCGAGCTGTCGCCCTGATACGCATCGGCGATCATCTTGTGCCCATCGAACCCCGACGTGTCATCGAGGTTGAGCGCGAGCATCGCCTGTGCCGTGAGATAGCCACCCGAATGGGAGTTTTCCGGGATAAACGAATTGTCTTCGGCGAACTCTCGTGCCAGCTTGGCACCGCGCGGCTTCGGGATGGCGAATACCTGGATACACTTGATGGCTCCCTTGCTGCCGGATGCATCATCCGAACCGCACAGCTCCGCATCATCCTGAGAACCGCCGTTGGAATGGAAACGCTCCGTCCAGCCCTGCCCATAGATGAAGGCGCGATAGGCGATATCGTATTCCTTGGCGATATCTCCCTCAAGCCAGATCTTGATGCCGGTAATGCGGTTGCTGACACCGCCCTTGCCAAGCTCCTCGCCGTCGCGGCAGACATCGGACCAAGAGAAATCGCCTGAATTTTCGATGCCCATGCATCCGGCGTAGCAGATTGCTCCAAAGTCGGCGTTGTTCTCGATGAAACCGTTGCCGTACTTGATCCTCAGCTTGAAGGCCTCGACGAAGAAGTTAGTGTCGCGAACGGGGTATCCCGCGCCGGCATAGGCGTCACGCCAGATCTGATCGCCGCAATTTGCAAGATGGCACCAGCTGCTTAACGTAAAGGCTTCGGGATACTTGTTTTCGGCAAACGGGCTTTCCCTCTCGTCTTTCATCCAGTACCAACGGTACAGGTATTTCACCGAACCGGTGCCGCCCTGATCGTAGGGCGTGCACGTCTTTGACGGGTCGATGACAGAGATCGTCTTGCCGGGCTCGACACGCTCGGCATCGAGCGAGATCGTGCCCTTGAAGAACACTTCCTCGATACGCCACTTGTGCGCTTCATTCGACCATTCGGAACCGTTATTACCGTCGGAATGTAGCCGGACAATGGTTCCTTCGGCGGTTTTGCCGTCGGCTTGGTCGAAGGCAAAACCGGACGCATCGCTGATAATGTTGTACCTGCCGTTCTTGTCGACACTCTTTGTGACCCAGAATCGACCGGCGATGGTATTGTCATCCCCGTAGAGCTGGAGCGTTTGAGTGGAAGAAGGAGCAGTGCGGTTTCGGGCGGCTTGCTCTAGATAGTTTCTTCCTCCCGACGCATTGAGCACACGACTGAAACCTTTCACATGGGCCGGAAAGATGGTGAATGTGATACCGCCTCGTTCGTCCATCGCGCCGAGGCCCATGACGAAATTGCGCTGCGTATAATTCGTTCCGCTTCCGTCCGCACCGTAAAGATGAACGAGCGTGCCGGAGGACTGTCTTGCGGCATCGACATCCAGACATTGATATCCACTCTTGACGGCATCCGGAACGATCGCGACGATCTTGCCGAACAGGGACATGTCCTGGTCGAGGGTAATTTTATCGATTTTTGCGTGGATATCACTGCCCATGAAGGCATCAGGGGAACTTGTAACTCCACTAAGAAAAACTCTGTCAGGTGTGGTCCAGTTATTGACGCCTCCGCACATGACGTTATAAACATAAACTCCAAGGCCGAAATAGGCGTCTTGAAGACCATTGTTCCGCTTATAGAGGTATGTCGGGGAGTCGTATCCCAAATCGGACCAACCAGTAATGCTCCACCAACTTCGATTTCCGCCACCGAGGTTTTCGTTTGAGAAAGCGAAGTATTTATTATCTTCCCAGTCAGTTTTTTGGGAACTGCCGGCGATTCCAAGATTGCTCACCCAAAAATGAAGATAGTTATCTTTATATTTGGAAAGCCAGATTCGATGACCGGTTGAAGTGTTTACATCGCCGCATTTTGCCTGGACGTGAACCTTAAAAATATCATAGAGCTCATCCGTGAAAATCGATTCGACGTATACCCTGAAGGAGAGGCAAAGCCATTGGCTTGCATCCCAACTATATCCGACCTGCCACCACCAGGTTTTAGATGTAACACCGATATAGTTCCCACCATGATGGACAACAGATCCATTTCCTGAACCGAACCAACCTCTTTCGTTCGGAGGATTTCCGCCCGGACAGGTTGCTCCGAACGCTAACTTGGGCATCATGAGCAATGCCAACGCCGCTGCGCCGGCTTCGAGTACACGGCGGCGGGAGAGTGCCCTATCATCACTTTCAGCAGAATTATCCTGTGGGATGAGTTCCGCATTGACATGGGTGATCTCGTTACTTTTTTCCATTGGATCGTTCAGCTCCCTATTCGGCATAACCGGTTTCTTCGTAGTTATCTTGAACGCACAATTTTAATGTGTAGAGGGCAAGGCAGATGGTATCGCAGAGCTGGATTACAACTGGCTCAGTGCTCATATGGGAAGCCGGCAGTAAAAAATAGATAGTTGCGACGATACCGGCCGCAAGTGCAACCTTATAGTTATTTTTGCAAAACGCAATGGCTGCGAGGGCAAGAATGATTACTGGAATTGCCGGTTGCAGGACAGACCAGACAGAATGCGAAAGTGCAATGTACCTGATAGAAGTCACCAAATTGCCTACAGCGTCCGGCACGGGCGCCACGCTCGCCATGACCGCTGCAAACCCAAAAGCGTCCGCTGAGATAGGGATGTCTTTCACCCCGTTTTTAATCTTATCTAGCATGAAATTCCCTAACCTACTTGAACATTTATAGTTATCGAAAATTATAGCGCGGCAGACTGTAAAAAGTTACCGGTATGTCCGGGATTATGGTGGGAAAAGGAGA
>OLNR01000090.1_pt1 | contig 88620 bp, 82 predicted proteins | sample 1672231 | NCBI WGS metagenome assembly OLNR01 (sample SAMEA3136662, study PRJEB25190) | human gut metagenome
GGCAGGAACGAGAAGAAAGCAGGCAGGAAGGCTTTGAAGAAGGCGAAGAGAGAATTAATGATTTGTATGACAAATTACATGAATTAAATCGAGAAGAAGATATTTGGAAAGCTATAAAAGATGTTGAACACAGAAAGAAATTGCTGGAAGAATTTCATCTTGATTAAAAATTTTACAAGACCAGATGCTGTGTTAATGTCCAGCATCTGGTTTTTCTTTACATTTGCAATATATTATGGCCACTAATGTGCTTATAGCGGTCGCCAGTATGCCGGGGCCGACGATGGCAGCAGGATTGATACTGCCGTACTGGCTACGGTAGGCAATGACATTTACAGGAATGAGCTGCAGGGATGATATATTAATGATAAGAAATGTGCACATTTCATTGCTGGCGGTTCCGGGAGCGCGCACTTTTCCCGGGAGGTGGTATTTACGGCGGTCGTCTTCCAGATTTTTCAGTTCTTCCATTGCGTTCAGTCCGGCAGGTGTCGCAGCCCAGCCAAGTCCTAGAATGTTAGCAATGATATTCGTGGTGATGTGGGTGGCAGCAGGGTGATTGTCCGGAAGATTTGGGAACAGGAAATGAATCAGTGGCTTCAACTTTCGAGAAAGCTGTTCGATGATGCCGGCTTTTGTTGCAATTTCCATAAGCCCTACCCAGAAGGACATGATACCGATCATAGTAATGCATAGCGTGATTGCTTCCTTGGAAGAATCCAGTGCGGCATTGGTGATGTCGGGCATGCGTCCGGTAAATGCGGCGTAGATAATCCCAAGCATCATCATACCGGCCCAGAGATAATTGAGCATAAGAAAACCTCATAGTTTTCGCTTTATAAAAACTATGAGGTTTGTGTAATAAGTATGTCATATTATTTTAGAGAATCATCCAGTTTTTTCCATACGGTAAAGATCATCGTGACAAAGCAGGCGGTTCCGCCGATGAAGTTGGAAACCGGCTCGGCAAGAAAGACTCCATTTGTTCCAAGTCCGCCTACAGTCGGAAGCCACAGTGTCAGTGGAATGACGATGATTGCCTTTCGCAGCAGGGAGAAGAATACGGCTTGTTTTGCTTTTCCCAGTGCAGTAAATGTGGACTGTCCGGCAAACTGCAGTGACATCATAAAGATTCCAAAGAAATATAAATGCATCGCAGGTACGCCTTCGGCTAACAATTCCGGTTCGCTGTTGAACATGTGAATGAAGAAGCGTGGGAAGGCGAGCAGTAATGCCCACATAAAACAGGAAAATAAGATACAGACAATCGTTGTAAATTTGATTGCTGATTTTACACGCGCATGTTTCCCGGCACCATAGTTAAAGCTCATGACAGGCTGCGCACCACTTGTAAGACCGGTGACCGGCATAGTAATGATTTCCCGGACGGAGTTAATAACGGTCATGATTCCAACGTACAGGTCACCACCGTATCTGGAAAGAGTTGCGTTACAGACAATCTGTACCGATCCATTTGTAATCGCCATAATAAATCCGGCAAGTCCAAGAGCACAGATTTCCTTTACTAATCGGAAGTCCAGTTTCATATAAGCAAGTGAGAGTGTAAGGATTGCTTTCTTTCCGGTCAGAAAATGTAATACCCAGATTGCAGAGATTCCTTGCGAAATGATGGTCGCAAGAGCGGCTCCACGGACTCCCATGTGGAGAACGAAGATAAAAAGCGGGTCAAGGATCAGGTTCAGGACAGCACCGATGGAGACGGTGAGCATTCCGGTCATTCCAAATCCCTGGGCGTTGATAAAGTTGTTCATGCCAAGACTGATCATGACAAAAAGCGTGCCGATAAGGTAGAGACTGATGTATGCATTTGCATAAGGATAAGTAATATCACTGGCGCCGAACAGGTAAAGCAATGGACGCTTGGACAGGTAGCACAAAATCATGAGAATACCGCCGGAAATCAGGAGCATGGAAAAGGAGTTGCCGAGAATTTTTCGGGCGCGCGCAGGTTCACCGGCACCTCTTGCCATAGAAAAAAGCGGTGCGCCGCCCATACCGAACAGATTGGTAAAAGCGGTGATGATTGTAATGACCGGCAGAGTCAGACCGATTCCGGTCAGCGCCTGGGTGGACACGTCTGGGAGATGACCGATGTAAATGCGGTCAATAATGTTGTAAAGGACATTAATGAGCTGCGCAAGCGTCATAGGAATTGCAAGACGCAGAATATTTCCAGAGATGCTGCCCTCACCAAAGTCATGAGTGTCCGTAGATTTTGCTTTTGGTAAAGCATTTGTACTATTTTTATGTAAAAGATTCAATTTCGGAAACTTCCTTTCTGATGCCGGTATGGATTTTATCCCACCGGCATAATATACAACAGATAGTATAGGGCAAGCAAAAGGAGAATTCAAGAATTGAAACTATTTCTTTACCTGTCGGATTTTATTGTACCACTCATGATATTCGGGATTATCTGTTACGGAATTACAATGAAAATTCCAGTTTATGACACATTTGTAAAAGGAGCGAAGGACGGATTTTTGACTGTTATCAAAATTATGCCGACTATGGTAGGGCTTATGGTAGCAGTCGGAGTACTAAGAGCATCCGGATTTCTGGAATTTCTGGCACAAATGATTGGAAAAGTTACACAATATATCGGATTTCCGGGCGAATTAGTTCCACTCACGATAATAAAGATGTTCTCCTCGTCCGCAGCGACAGGATTACTCCTTGATGTCTACAAAGAGTTCGGGACAGATTCCTATCTGGGACTTGTGGCATCCATCAGCATGTCCTGCACAGAAACAATATTTTACACTATGAGCGTTTACTTCATGACCGCAAAAGTAACAAAAACAAGATACACACTGCCAGGAGCATTACTGGCAACACTCGCCGGATTGGCGGCCAGCGTAGTACTAGGGGGCGTGGTAAAATAGAAAAGTTACGGTAGAAAACGCAGAATAACTACGTCCCCAAAAGGTTGCTCTTAGGGGCAAAATTCGGTATACTGATAGGAGCAAATCCCGTGTGTTTGTGGGTGAAGGAGGAACGAATGAATCTGATCAGTCGGATTCCGAAGGATTTTTACAAGGTATTCGGAAGTAAATATATGGAATTCTATATGCAGTTTCTTGTGGCGGTTTACGAGGAGAGCAGCCAGTCGTATTCGCTTTTGGGGTTGACTGAGGGCGAGTGTCAGGCGATTATGAATGAGCAGCTTGCCCGTATGACGTTAGACTGGAGTGAGGAGCGTTTTGATGAGGAAGGGGAGCTTTTGACGCGGTCGAACATGGCGATGATAAGTTTACGGCATTTTGAAGACTGGGGATGGCTTAGACGTGACTATGACGAAACACTAAACAGCTATGTAGTATCTTTCCCGGAGTATAGTCAGTTGTATGTGGAGTTGTTCCGTAATCTTTATAGTGATGAGGACAGCAAGGAGCGCGAGAGTGTGCTGGCAGTGTACAGTCACCTTTATACATATAGTTCGGATCGGGAGAAGAATAATGACATTCTGAAAAGTGCACTGCATACGTCAAGAGCCCTGCTTCAGATGCTGGCAAATATGCAGGAAGGGATGCGCGGATATTTTGATGAATTATCGAGCCAGCGAAGTTTTTTAGGAATCCAGGAAGTTCTTGTAAAGGAAATCAACAATAGTGACAGCCAGAAATATGCGATTTTGACGACGACCGACAGCTTTTATCGTTACAAGGAAGCGGTCAAAGAGCTGATAGAGAAGAATCTTGGGGAAAATGAGACAAGGCGCGAAGGTTTTGTGGAAAAGCTCCGGGATATTCAAGTTCAGCTGGCGCGAGAGGAGCAGGAGAAGTCTGAAGAACGAAATGTGCAGAATAAGCTGAGCATTCAGCGTTATCGCTTGGAGCGGGCAGTGAAGCTTTGTGACGAAGCGAATGAAATGTTGTACCGCATTTCCAGAGAGTTTGATGCCATTGAGCGAAGATACAATATGCTGATCGAGCAGAAGACTGTATTTGCAAGCCGGGCTGCTGCGAGAATCCGGTACATTTTGATGGAAGGCGCAGTCGAGGAAGATCAGACAATTGCCTTTGTAAATCTTCTGACTCAGAGTGAAAAACGTGATGAAATTTTGGACAAGCTGTCTCAGAAAATGAAGCTGACCGAACCATACCGTGTGATGAACGAAAAGAGTCTGTATCAGAGACGTGACCGGAAAAAAGAAGCATTTGTACCGCAGGCGGTGGCAGAGATAACAGAACAGGCAGATTCGGAAGAAATGAATGAGTATGTTCTGAAGCCGCTTTACACGCAGAAGGAAATTCGAGAGTTCCGGAAACAAAATGAACAGGAAGGAAACTTTATTGTGACGAAAGACACAGTAAAATCCATGGAAGATCTGGAAAAGCTGTTTCTTGTTTGGCAGGATGCTACGGAAGTTGCGGAAGGAACGGAAGAGATTGAGGTCGGAGAAGAGCTTGAGAACGAGAATGGTCTGAGATTCTCTAAGCTTGTGATTAAAAAATCTCAGTAATCATCAGGTGAAATATCATAGATGGGGGCTTGTGCCCCAACATCATAATAAGAAAGACAAGGATAAGGAAAAATATATGGTAAATTATATGGAAGAATTGTCTGTGACGGAGGCGGAGAATCTGAAGAAAACCATTTCCGCGCTGTTTCGGCAGACATGCATTTTACAAGTAAAATACGATCCGGTCACGCTGACGCCGAGGGATAACCTTCACTATGAAATCTGTGTGAGACACCGGAAATTTATAGAAGACTATCTGTCCGTACTTGGGTGCGAACTGGTACACGACCCGCAGGAACACATTTTCAGGCTGACCGGAGAAGGCGTGGCTGTGGAACGTTTGAATGTGACGGCTACGAAGATCATTCTTCTTATTAAAATAATCTATCGGGATAAGATTCTCGGTGAAGGTCTGAATGCGACTGTGACGAATCTGGCGGAGATCCGTGAGTATGGAAAGAACACGAATCTGATCAATGAGAAGCTGACTATGGCAGAGTGGAAAGATGCGCTGTATGTTATGAGCAAGCATCAGATTATCGAGGTGCCGGGCGCGATCCAGAACGTAGAAGATCAGACAAAGATTTACATTTACAGCACAATTAATCTGTATTGCAGTGGTGTAGATATTCAGACATTGATGAAAGAATATGTTGATGAGGAAGGCGGTGCAGAAGTTGAAGCAGGCGAAGAAGATATTTACAAGAATGCTGATGAATAATTGGGGCGGTGTCAGCCACAAGATCATGGAGTTCCATGAGTATGTGAATCTGTTCAGTGGTAAGAGTGGCTCTGGAAAATCAACAGTTATGGATGCCATTCAAGTCGTTCTGTACGGAAGTATTTCCGCTACATTTCTAAATAAGGCGGCGGACGATGCGAAGAACCGCCGAAGTGTGCTCAGTTACCTGCGAGGTGCGCAGAAAGACGGCTCTTACAATCGTGATGGACAGGACTTCTGCTCTCAGATCGTACTGGAGATATTTGACACCGGAACGAAGGTGAGCACTTGTATCGGTGTTGCATTCGAAGTTGGAAAAAATGATACCGATATCCGAAAGTATACATTTTTCAGCCACTCCGGGAAAATTCCGGAGGACGAGTATCTGACGGAGAAAGGTGTGCCATATACAATTGCAGGACTCAGAAAGCTTGTGGAAAAGCGGGTGGAATCTTCGGACAATCGTGGACGAGGTGATGTGAATCGTCTTTATCCGTCAAAAGAGGCATATCTGAAAACGGTTTATGATGTGATCTTTGGATATGTGGAGCCGGGGCGCATGATGACCATGGAAAAGAGTGCGATTGCCCTTCGCATGACAAATGGAACGGGTCAGTTTATCCGTGATTATATGTTCCCGAAGAGTAAGGAGGACACGGTTTCGACCATCAGTGACCAGCTTGGTGCGTATCGTGAGATCAAAGAGCGTGTGGAAGACCTGGAGAATAGGATCCATCTTCTGGATGAGATCAGCCGGCAGAATCTGGCACTTCAGACGACGCGTGCGGATAAGATCCATGTGGAACAGGTGTTAAAATATATTGATATTGAAAGCTTCAAGACGAAGATTGAGGCGAGAAGTCAGGATCTTATGGATATCAATGAGAAAATCCGTGCCAGAGAAAAACAGCAGAATGAGAATAATGAGAAAAAGACACAGCTTACGAACGCACTTGTTGAGGTAGAAGCGGAACTAAAATCCAGTGATTATGGTCAGAAGGAGAAGGAGCTGAAGAGTCTTAAGGAGACCATCAAGCTTCTGGCCCGCAACAGTGAGCAGTGGCGAGAGGTTGTAAAAGGACTTGCCCGCTGGGAGGAAGATGAAGAGATCAGTGCCTATGTGAGCAATCCGGCACTTCAGAGGATTGAAGAGATCAAGTCGGGAAATGTTTCAAAGGAAGCAATTGAGAAGCTAAAGAAACAACTAAGTGACGCGCTGGAGAGCATTAATGAAGAAGTTGATGAAATCGGTACAAGAATCAGTCAGAACCGCAAGGATTTGAAAGAGAAAAAGGAAATGGTGGAGGATCTGAAAAACGACCGCAAACCGTACCGAAAAGAGTTAAAACAGGCAAGGCAGGAGTTACAGAACCGTCTGAGCACACAATATGGAAGAACCATTCACGTCAACATTTTCGCAGACCTTTTTGATATTACAGATGAGAAGTGGAAAAATGCGATTGAAGGTCGTATGGGGCGTGTGAAACACAGTCTTGTGACCGCACCGGAGTACGCCCTTGATGCAGCGAAAGTATTTCGTAAGCTTCAATATCTTGGTGGGATTGATGAAGTGGATCTGTTAGATACGGCCGCAATTGTGAAGTCCGAGCCAAAAGTTCATGACAATTCGATCTATGAGGCTGTTCATGCAGAAGAACCATACGTGGACCAGTGCCTGCGCCGTTATCTCGGAAGAATTGCCAAATGCGAGACAGAGGAAGAACTCCGTGCCTCCGGAAATGGTGTGACAGCCGACTGCTATTCCTATAATAATTACATTTTCCGTCATCTGAAGAAAAATGATTACGAAAAATATGCCTGCATTGGAACGAAGGTTTCTAAGGCAAAGCTTCGTGAAATGGAAGATGAGGTTCTGAAGCTGAGTGAAGAAGTATTGCAAGATCAGCAGATGCAGCAAAGCCTGAAAGCAGCCCAGGGATTTGAGCGGCTGAACCAAAGCACAGATCAGATTCTGCATTTGGCCGGGGCAGGCGAAGAACTGCAGGCATTTTACGAGAAACAGGATCAGCTGGAGAAGGAACTGCGAGAGCTTCGTGAAGGAAGTAGAACTGCGGAACTCAATCAACAGAAGACAGAATTAGAAGTAAAAATCCGGGAAAATGAGAAGATATCTGAACAGCTTCAGAAAGAAATACTGGGCTATGCCAAGACACAGGGACAGGCAGAGCAGGATATCGTGAATTTCCAGAATCGTATGGATTTCCTGATGCAGGGATTTGTACTGAATGAAGAACTGCAGACTGAAGTCCAGGAAGCATTAAAGATACAATCTGAGCAGACATACCGACGTAAGAAAAGTAAAGAATCTGAAGAGCTGATGAAGCAGGAAGAGGAAGTACGTGATCTTCTGACCCGTGCGAGAAATCAGTTCAATCAGGCATATCCATCCTATGGCCTGACAGGTGTAGAACACGAAAATGTTTCTTATGACAGGATTTTGAATCAATGCAGACAGGACTTTGAGCCGAAGTATAAAGATGAATTTCAGAAACAGTATGATCTGATCTACCATACGCTTCGTGAAAATGTAATCGCGACGATTCACGGTGAAATCAAAGCGGCATACCGTCACAGGAAAGAAATCAATCGTATGCTGGCAAAGATTAAATTCTCTGACAGTATTTACCAGATTGATATTCTTCCGGCAGAAAATGAAAATGGACAGTTCTATGAGATGCTGATGGCACCGGAATTGGACAGCAAAGTGCTGGACGATGATGGTTTCGACGGACAGATCACGCTTGGCGAAGACACATTTTATCAGAAGTACGAGCAACAGATCTTGCGCCTGACAGAGAAATTCATGCCTCCGAAAGACGAAGATGCCAAGTCCTTAAGTCAGCACCGTCAGCAGATGGAGCAGTACGTGGATTACCGGAATTATCTGACCTTCAGTATGTATGAACGAGTAGAAGATGAAGATGGAAATGTGAAAAAAAATGCGGTCGATGACATGGCAGGGCGTGATTCCGGAGGAGAAGGACAAAATCCGAAATATGTGGCACTTCTGGCTGGATTTGCAATGCTTTATATGCAGCAGACAAACCGCGATTCCAAGATAAGACTGGTACTTTTGGATGAAGCATTTTCCAAAATGGACAAAGAACGAAGTGAAGTCTGCTTGCACTACGCAAGAGAACTGGAATTACAGTTGATTGTGTGCGTACCGGACGAGCGGCTGCAGTCCTTGATCCGAAATGTGGACAGTGTGTACGGATTTAGAAGATATCAGAATCAGGTAAGTATGATGCATATCGATAAAGGAGAATATCTGGATATGATAGAGGGGAAGATTTGACTCGTATGAGTCAAATCTTCCCTTGAAACTTTCCCCTGAAACTCTTCCGCTAATACGCATTTTTAATTTGCTTCTGTAGAATTTCAAATGGCGCCGGTCCGGTATCGAGGATGCATTGGTGGAACTGATTCTGGGTAAAATCATCTCCCCAGGTTTTTATTGCCAGTTTCTTTAACTCCAGAAATTCCACATATCCGATGTAATATTTGAGATAATTGCCGGGATCTGCGACAATCAGATCAAAAATGTCCTCGATTGTCTTTTCATTCGTGATTCCATAGGTTCGGAAAAAGGCAACTGTTTCAGCAAGAGTCCAGCCGTCATAGTGGATGCCCATATCGGCGAGGGCGTAAAGTCCGAGAATGACGGAGGCATTATGTTGGAGAAGTGTTGCCATATCATGAGAAAGCGGGGAATAGTAATAACTCAGCATTTCACAATATGTAGCCCAACCTTCGGTATATCCGCCAAATGACAGAAGATCTCGAATCGGAGGATGTTTGGTGGCGGAGTAGTAGACTGTCTGATATAAATGCCCCGGATAGCCTTCGTGTGCCAGAGTTGTAAAGAGAGTCAGGTCATCAGAAATGTGTCCGGGATTAATATAGATGACATTTTCGCCACTGTTATCAATTGGCGGAATCATGTAAAAAGCAGGACTTAAATATTCTTCCATAGCTTCCTGAACATATTTTATTTCGAAAGAAACTTTTGGAGGTTCTGGGAATGAGCCGGATATTTTATCTTGCAGCGTATTTAAAATGTTGACCGGATCATCAGAAGAAAATTCGGTACCGTGACCTTTGAATAAATCAGAAGCTGCTCCCGGCGTGGTACCTTGTACAGAGCCAGAATGAGCTTCAGAGTTCTTATGGGAACTGGAATTGTTTAATAATTTCTGCATCGTTAGCAAGTCACTTTGAATTTGTCTTTGTGCAAGTTTCTGAAGCTGTGGAATGGTTCTGGCAGAACCGGTCTGTTCTTTTACCGAGAGTTCATAATATTTTTTCCCATCAGGAAGATAACAGAGTCCCCGTTTGTTGTTTCTGGTATCACGAAGATTTTGGAGTCCGTCACTAAGAGAAGTGAACGCTGGAAGAACGTAATTCAAGACGGCGTCACGATTTTGTTTCTTATAATCTTCAGAAGTTACAGCAGGCAAATTCAAAGCGTCAATTTTAGAATCAAATGTGGCATAAAGATAGTTATTTTTCATGGTGGCAAATGTCTGACATTCCGTGATAATGTCGTCGGCGACGTAGGAAGCCATGAAAAGTCCGGCGCTGCTTTTTGCTTTCTCAAATGTGAGAATAGATTGGAAATAATCGGGAATGGTAGTCAGAAGTTTCAGGTAAGTGTCAATATCGTCAGTATTATAAAAATGATATTCTGACAGAAGAATAGGAAGCTGTGCCTGAGTACCGGTAAGTGGTGTGAGAGGTTCTTCATATAAAAGATAAGGCCCCATTTCCAAAGAAGAGGTATAAGAGTGTTCAAGAATGTCGTAAGTCAGCTTATTATAATCAGACAGCTTGTTCCGTTTGAACTGATGAAGGCTTGTAAGAGCATTTTCCGCAGAAGCACATATAAGCGCCGAGTCTGTTCCGGCGTATCCACAAGAGACAGGTGGATTTTGAATTCCATAAGATTCCGGATCTTTTACTGTGTAATGAAGCGTGATCGTATTTGCAGACACCTCCTGCCTAAATAGTTCCTCCACGTATCGATTGAAGCGGGAATTCATATCCAAAGCTGAAGTTCCACCAACAATCGCACTTAGAAGCAGCGCAAAAATCAGCAGGCCGGACATAAAACCAACCAAAAGAAAGTGCCGTTTTTTATAAAGAGACATACAAAGAATCCTTTCAGTGCCTTTCTATAATATTTATGAACAGAGTTCGGAGAAAATGTGTTATCATGGAATACATGACATAGAAAAAAGCAGGCATTATTGAAAAAAAGTGATTTTTGTAAAATGTGTAGTAAATTTACAGAAAATCACATTTGAAAGGAGTCAGAAAATGCAGCTAACACATTTTGATGAAAATGGAAAAGCAATTATGGTCGATGTTACGGAGAAAAATGACACAGTCCGGGAGGCTACGGCAAAAGGACGTATCCTGGTGAGCAAGGAAGTCTACGATGCGATTGAAGCCGGAACAGTCGGAAAGGGGGACGTGCTCGGAGTGGCAACAACTGCCGGAATTATGGGTGCAAAGAGAACTTCCGAACTGATTCCGATGTGCCATATTCTTCCAATTACAAAATGCCGTGTGAATTTCGAGATGAAACCAGAGGAATGTGCAATTGACTGTTATTGTACAGTAAAAGTGACCGGGAAGACCGGTGTGGAGATGGAAGCCCTCACAGGTGTCAGTGTGGCACTTCTTACTGTATATGATATGTGTAAAGCCATCGATAAATCTATGGAAATCGGAGAGATTTATCTTTGTCATAAAAGTGGCGGAAAAAGTGGTGAGATCAGAAACGAAAAGATTGACGGTCAGAAAGCAAGGCCTTGCCAGAACTAGGGAAGTTAGGGGAGAGCTAAATTCGTTGACAAATAAGAGGTTATTGCTATAATAATTTTATTACATATTAGAAATGGTGGGACAGATGAAGATAGGCGCAGTAATATTGGTGGCCGGAGTCGGGATACCAGATGAGGAGATGGAAAAGTTTCTTGAGATGAAGAGACCGACCATTTTCGAACAGATGATTGTAAGCTATCAACGTGCGGGTGTGGCAGACATTGCTCTGGTCACACGGGATGGAATGGCAGATAAGATAGAGCAGACATTGCATCGTCGCGGGGTTACATTTTTGGATATAGAGTCAGATTCCTTTGAATTAGCAGTTCTGAAGGGACTTTCTTATCTATCGGATACATGTGAACGTATTTTTGTCGGAGATATTCGTTTTCCTTTTTTTCAACCGGATATATTGGTAATGATGCAGAAGCGTCAGGCAGAATTGCTTGGTGCAGTATATGGAGGTATGTTTGGCGACTTGATCTGTACCAGTCAGGCATGCGCAAGAAATATCTGCAAAAAACTGGAACAACAGATTGAAGAGAGCGCAGAGATGGCAGAAGGAACCGTCAGAAGTACCGGTGTGGCGGCTTTCTGGAAGCAGTTCGGTTATCGAATCGCGCATATAGAGGTTGAGAATGAAGGAATTCTTGTGAAGGTGACATCTGCACGGGAATATGAAGAAAGACGGCAGATATTTGCAGAGAAGCAGATACGAGGTCATGTGAAAGTAAGTCTTGCAGTGAATCGTTCTTTTTTTGGACCTGGTGCTGTAACACTTCTGACTCAGATCGATCGTCTGGGTTCTGTGCGGGAGGCCTGCGCAAAGACCGGTATGTCTTACAGTAAAGGCTGGAAGCTCATCCATACAGCGGAGGAAGAGACTGGCTGGAAGATCGTGGAGCGCATGAGCGGTGGAAAGAATGGTGGCGAAGCCTATATAACTGAGCGTGGGCATATGCTTCTTGAAAAATATGAACTTTACAGGGAACGCGTTGAAGCGGCAGCTCAGGACATTTATAAAGATGTTTTTCAAGATGGTGAATTATTTTAATTAAATTCTGGAATTAAGTTAAAAGCACTTCTACAGGGGACGAGTAGCTAATAACAAAAAGGGAAAGAAGACTGGCGCATGAGAATTTTAATAAGAGGAGCAGGAGATCTGGCTACAGGAATTGCATATCGCCTATATAAATGCGGATTTGAAATTATTATGACAGAGACGAAAGTTCCATTGACTGTACGACGGACAATTGCATTTTCTAGAGCAGTGTATGAAGGAAATGCAGAAGTAGAACATGTTACTGCGAAACTGACTGACGGACCGGAACAGATAGATGATAGAATAAAAAAGGGGTATATACCGCTTCTTGTGGATCCAGGACTTAAGTATCTGAAAGAGTATAAGGCAGATGTAGTTGTAGATGCAATACTGGCAAAAAAAAATCTTGGAACAACGATAGACGCTGCTGAATTTGTAATTGGGGTCGGACCTGGATTTACCGTTGGAAAAGACTGCCACGTAGTAGTGGAGACTATGAGAGGACATAATCTTGGTAAAGTGATCCATGAAGGCTGTGCAATTCCAAATACAGGAATCCCGGCAGAAATAGGAGGATATTCTATTGAAAGGATCATCCGTGCATCGGCAGACGGACTTTATGAGCCTGTGGTTAAAATCGGTGATCATGTGGAAAAAGATCAGATTGTTGCTTATAGCGGTGGAAAATCTGTCCGAGCGTTGATGAGTGGTATTGTCCGGGGAATGCTGCAGCCAGGGGTAAATGTTACAATTGGCATGAAGTGTGGAGATATTGATGCCAGATGTAAGGAAGAATATTGCTATACAATTTCGGATAAAGCCAGAGCAATCGGTGGCGGGGTGCTGGAAGCAATCATGGAGCATTTCAATGGAGAAAAACATATCCTATAAGAAATGATGCGAGGGACAGGATAAAAGAATTAGTGAATTTTGAATGACTGAAGAATATGACGAATTGGTTGACAAAAAAACCTGTTTTGTTATAATATATTATATAAATTTGAGCGAAATTATAGGGGATTTTGTTTACCTTAGATAAAAGGTGAAAAATCCCTATTTTAATATCAAAAAAATTGATATTAAAATAACTGAGAAATGTTATAAAAATATTTTTTTAAACTGCGAATAGTTTTGAAAAAATATTCGAAGGGAATGGATAAAATGAAATTAATGCGAACGGAAGATGCAGTGGGGCAGGTATTGTGCCATGACATCACACAAATTATCAAAGGCGTTACGAAGGATGCCGTATTTCGAAAAGGCCATATTATTACAGAGGAAGACATACCGGTACTTTTAAGTGTGGGAAAAGATCACATTTACATTTGGGAGAATAATGAGAATATGCTTCATGAAAATGATGCGGCTAAGATCTTGTATGATATGTGTGCAAATGAGCACATGACCCCATCGGAAATCAAAGAAGGAAAAATTGAACTGATCGCGGAGTGTGACGGTCTTTTAAAGGTTGATACAGAGCGATTGAATGCAGTAAATGCGCTTGGTGAAATGATGATTGCCTGTCGTCATGGAAACTTTCCGGTAAAAAAGGGCGATAAGATTGCCGGGACAAGGATTATTCCTCTTGTTATTGAAAAAGAAAAAATGGAGCGTGCAAAAAAAGCAGCTGGTGAAGAACCGATTTTTGAGCTGATTCCATTTAAAAAGATGAAAGCTGCAATTGTAAATACTGGAAACGAAGTATTTTACGGAAGGATCAAAGATACATTCACACCGGTTATTATCGAAAAATTGAAAGAATATGGAGCAGAGGTCGTCGGGCATGTAGTAAGTGATGATAACCATGAACATATTACAGCGGCTATTCAGAAATTTTTGGATGAAGGGGTGGATATGGTACTTTGTACAGGCGGAATGAGTGTGGATCCAGATGACCGTACTCCGCTTGCGATTAAGAATACAGGTGCTGAAATCGTGACTTACGGAGCACCTGTACTTCCGGGAGCCATGTTCTTGCTGTCCTACTATGGAGAGAAAAAAAGACCAGTCATTGGTCTTCCGGGATGCGTTATGTATGCGAAACGGACTATTTTTGATTTGGTTCTGCCACGGATCGTGGCTGGAGAGATTCTGAAAAAAGCAGATATTGATACACTGGGAGAAGGCGGCTTATGCTTGAATTGTCCGGTCTGTACTTTCCCGAATTGCGGATTTGGAAAGTAGGTGAGTGCAGATGTGGGAATTCTTACAAAAATTAAAACAACTGCAGCCGGAGAGTAAAAATATCGTTTTGACAGGACTGACAGGAGAGGCATTTGGGGAAAAAGCGCTTGTATCGAATGGAAAGCTGGTATGGGCATCTGTTGCAGGGGGATTTTTAGAACAGCATGACCAGCAGATAGAGCAGTTAGAAGTAAATGGTATAGCGCTTGTTGATGGCGAAAAAATATTTGGTGAAGTTGTAGGTGGACAGAAGAAAATCGTGATCTGTGGTGGGGGACATGTTTCCATGCCGATTATTCAGCTTGGCAGACAGATTGGATGTTATGTAACAGTACTGGAAGACAGACCGAAATTTGCAGATAACGCCAGAAGAGCAGGAGCAGACAAAGTTATTTGTGATACATTTGAAGCGGGACTGGAACAGATTCCCGGTGATTCAGATACGTTTTTTGTCATCGTTACCCGCGGACATGTGTATGATCGGATCTGTCTGGAAAGTATTGTAAGAAAACCACATGCGTACATTGGAATGATGGGAAGCCGCAGAAGAGTGGCACAGGTAAAACATAGTGTCCTTGAAAATGGAGCCGATCCACAGGTAATCAGTCAGTTACATTCTCCGATCGGCCTGGATATAAAGGCGGAGACACCGGAAGAAATCGCAATATCCATTATGGCAGAAATTATACAGGTCAAGAATCAGGATAAACGAGGAGCCGGTTATTCGAATGAAATCCGGGATGCAATCGTGAAATGTGAGGATCAGAAAAAGATATTGGCGACGATAGTCGAACGAAAAGGAAGTGCGCCAAGAAGTATTGGAACGAAGATGTTGATAATGGAAGACGGACGATGTGTAGACACTATTGGGGGCGGCTGTATTGAAGCCGCGATTGTCAGCAAAGCGTTATTAATACTGCGAGGATGCGCAAAAGCGCCACAAATCGTGCATGTGGATATGACTGGTGAAGATGCCGAGGAAGAAGGCATGGTGTGTGGTGGTAAAGTAAAGGTATTGTTGGAGGAAGTTTAAAGATTTATGAAGGATCAGTATGGAAGAATAATAGATTATATGAGAATTTCCATTACGGATCGGTGTAATCTCCGGTGTCGGTATTGTATGCCGGAAGGAGTAGAATTAGTTCCGATGAAGAACATTCTTTCTTACGAAGAAATTGAGATGGTCTGTCAGGCGGCTGCAAAGGCCGGAATCCGTAAATTCAAAATTACAGGAGGAGAACCGCTGGTAAGACTGGGGTGTCCGGAATTGATTGGAAAGATTAAGAAGATTCCGGGAGTAGAGCAGGTAACAATGACTACGAATGGTGTCCTGCTGTCAAAATATTTGCCAGAACTATTGAAAAATGGACTGGATGCGGTGAATATTAGTCTGGATACACTGGACCGGGAACGTTATCAGGTAATTACCGGACGGGACGAACTTTTCAGGGTGCTGGAAAGTGTGGATCAGGCAGTAGATGCCGGAATCCCGGTGAAAATCAACAGTGTACTTCAAAAAGGCATGAATGAGGATGAATTTCTGGCACTTGCAAGATTGACGCTGGAGAAAAAGCTGGATGTACGTTTTATTGAGATGATGCCGATTGGGCTTGGAAAAAAGTTTGAGACGATTTACAATGAAGATATTTTGGAAGAGTTAAAAAAACAGTATCCTGATATTCAGGAAGATCGACAGATTCATGGAAATGGGCCGGCAGTTTATGTGAAGCTTCCGGGAGGGCAGGGAAGTGTAGGATTTATCAGTGCACTTCATGGAAAATTCTGTCAGTATTGTAACCGGATACGCATGACGGCGCAAGGGTGTTTAAAACCTTGTCTGTGCTATGGAAAAGGCGTGGAGCTGAAGGATATTTTTGACAGGCATGAAAAGTCGCAGAGATGCGGAACAACAATGGCAGATCAAGAAACATTGGAATATTTGTATCAGGCAATCACGGAGGCAATTCAGTTAAAGCCAAAAAGCCACCGTTTTGAAAATTTAAGTGAAATTACAGAAGATAAGAAAATGAGTCAAATTGGGGGATAGAGCTGTGGGAAAGATATTAGCAATTTGTATTAGTGAGAAAAAAGGAACCCAGAAAAAACCGATCGAGTCTGCAAGACTGGTGGAAGAATGGGGAATTGAAGGAGATGCCCATGTGGGTAAATGGCACCGTCAGGTGAGTATGCTATCATTTGAAAAGATTGAAGCATTTCGAGAGAAAGGTGCGGACGTAGACTTTGGAGCATTCGGAGAGAATCTTGTTGTGGAAGGTTTTGATCTGAGTAAAGTCCCGGTAGGAACGAAATTTCAGATTGGAGAAGCAATTTTGGAATTAACGCAGATTGGAAAAGAATGCCATAGCCACTGTGCAATCTACAAGGTTATGGGTGATTGTATCATGCCAAGAGAAGGTGTGTTCACAAGGGTTCTGAAAGGTGGCGAGATTAAGGCTGGTGATGAGATCACAATGCTTCCATTAGAAAAAGATCGTCCGTTTACGGCGGCGGTTATTACTTTGAGTGATAAAGGTGCTGCAGGAGAGCGGGAGGATAAGAGTGGTCCATTGATTCAGGAGATGCTTATGAAGGAAGGATATGACGTGATAGAGACATTACTGCTTCCGGACGGAGAGCAGCCTTTGAAGCATCAGCTTATGAGACTGGCAGACCAGAGACAGGTCAATGTGATCTTTACGACAGGTGGGACCGGATTTGCAGAAAGAGATGTGACACCAGAGGCAACACAGGCAGTCTGTGACCGCATGGCGATGGGAATTGCAGATGCGATCCGTCAGTATTCACTTTCTATTACCGGAAGAGCAATGCTAAGCCGGGCTGTATCCGGAATTCGAAAAAAGACGTTGATTGTTAATCTTCCGGGAAGCCCGAAGGCTGTAAAAGAGAGTCTGGAGTATGTATTGCCATATCTGGGACATGGACTTGGAATTTTGCGTGGCACAGATGGTGAATGTGGAAATAGCTGATAATTCATGATATCAGTGAGGATAATAATAGCGGTTGCATGTGAGAGCAGACATGAAAATGTGTAAACACGCATAAACGACCGCTATATTATTTATAACACCGATTGTTTTTGTAAAACGAATCGCATTTTCAAAAACAGTCATTATGCTAATCCAAAAGAGGGAGAAACGAGATGAAAAAAAGAGTATTAGCAACATTACTTGCAATGTCTATGGTATTAGGACTTGTAGCATGCGGAAGTAAATCCGACAGCAAAGATGACAAAAAAGAGGAGACAAAAACAGAGGCGAAGGCTGATGATGCAGAAGATGTAGAGCTTCAGGTATTTATTGCCGCCAGCTTGAGCAAAGTTATGGATGAAGTCGCAACAGAGTATCAGAAAGATCATCCAAATGTGAAGATTACATTTAATGCAGATAGTTCAGGAACACTGCTTACACAGATCGAGGAAGGATATGCGTGTGATGTATTCTTTTCAGCAGCTCAGAAACAGATGGATCAGCTGGAGAAGACAGACGGACTTGTAGTTGACGGAACACGTAAGAACGTTGTAAACAACCAGGTCGTAGTTGTAACACGTAAAGACAGTGGAACAAAGGTTACCGGACTTGAGACTTTAAAAGATGCTTCCAGCATCGCTCTTGCAGGTGGAAGCGTACCGGTTGGAAAATATACAAGACAGGCACTTGTAAACCTTGGAATCCTTGACAAAGTTGATGATGTATCCACAATTCCTACAGAGACAGTATCTGAGGCACTTGGCGGAGTTGAGATCAGCGAGCAGGATAACGTAAGTAAAGTATTGGCAGCAGTTGTAGAGGGATCTTGTGAAGTTGGTACAACATACTATTCTGATACATATGGATATGAGGATGAGCTTAATATCCTTCAGACAGTAAGCTATGATCTTACAGGAAATGTAATCTACCCGATCGCTCAGGTTAAAAATGACGAAGCAAGTGATGCAGAAGTCTCAGAAGCAAAAGATTTCATCGATTTTGTAACATCTGATAAAGCAAAAACAATTTTTCAGAAATACTACTTTGATACAGATGTAGAGTAAGAAATATCTTTCCTAAGCCAGCAAAAAAAAGTCCCGTTCCTGTCTCAAAACAGGTCAGGGACATTTACACATGTTCGACTTGAATAGATGTGTACAGGAGGCATTCTTGAAGTCGGAGGAGGAATATAGATGGATGCAATGGAATCGATTATTAAAAATCTGGACTGGAGCCCGCTTTTTATATCATTAAAAACAGGAATCGTGGCGACTTTTATATCATTCTTTTTAGGAATTTATGCGGCGAGAAAAGTGGTAAAGACAACACCGGGCAAGAAGGCGGTCATTGATGGAATACTGACACTGCCGATGGTACTGCCACCGACTGTCGCAGGTTTCTTCCTGCTTTTGATCTTTAGTAAAAGAAGACCATTTGGAATTTTTTTGTATGAGACATTTGATATTAAGGTCGTGCAGTCATGGCTTGGTTGTATTATTGCAGCAACCGTTATCGCATTTCCGCTAATGTATCGTAATGCAAGAGCTGCTTTTGAACAGTTAGATGTCAATTTGATTTATGCAGGGCGCACACTTGGTATGTCTGACATCCGGATTTTCTGGAAAGTTGTGATTCCAAGTGCAGGACCTGGAATTGCATCCGGAACCATTCTTACATTTGCAAGAGCCCTTGGAGAGTACGGAGCAACATCTATGCTGGCTGGAAATATTCCCGGAAAGACGGGAACGATTTCTCAGAAAATTGCTATGGTCATTCAGGATGGAGATTATGCAACAGCGGGAGTATGGGTAGCGATCGTTATGCTCATCGCATTTCTTGTAATCTTTTTCATGAATTTTATATCCGGCACAAAGATGAAGAATATTAAACGCTGGTAGATCCGGTTAAACAACATACTGCATCTTCTGTATGTTGTTTGAGTTGCCAGGCATACGACAAAAAGAAATTGTGGATGGAGAATGCATGGGGTGTACGGGAAATTGTGGAAAGATGCGGGAAGGATAAAAAATGGGAATTAAAGTAGATATTAAGAGAAAACTGGGAGAATTCAGTCTTGATATACATTTTCAGACAGAATCGAAACGAATCGGGATTCTGGGAGCATCTGGTTGTGGAAAAAGCATGACGCTTAAGAGTGTCGCGGGGATTGAGACACCGGATTTTGGAATGATACAGATTGATGATAAGGTGCTGTTTGATTCGGCCAATAAAGTGGATTTAAAACCACAGAAAAGAAATGTCGGCTACCTTTTTCAGAATTATGCGTTGTTTCCAACTATGACAGTTGCAAAAAATATTGCGGCAGGTCTGAGAGGCAGTAAGGAAGAAAAGCAAAAAAAAGTACAGGAAATGATTGAAAAATTTGAGCTGACAGGACTTGCTGACCGGTTGCCGGGACAGCTTTCCGGTGGGCAGCAGCAAAGAGTTGCACTGGCGAGGATCATGGCGTATGAGCCGGATGTCATTCTGTTGGATGAGCCATTTTCCGCATTGGACGTATTTTTAAAAGACCGGCTTCAGCAGGAACTGATCGAGATGCTGAAGGATTATGAAGGAACTGTTATTATGGTATCGCACAGCAGAGACGAAATTTATCGTTTCAGCGAGGAACTGTTGATCATGGATCAGGGGAAACCGGTCATTTATGGAGAAACGAAAGAAATATTTGCGAAGCCTGTATATAAAGAGGCTGCAAAACTGACCGGCTGTAAGAACTTTTCCAGAATAAAACGTGTAGATGCACATACGGCAGAGATCCTTGACTGGGGAATTACATTACATACGAATCAGGAGATTGATGAACAGGCAACCTGGTTTGGGTATCGGGCTCATGATTTTGTGCCGGTGTGGGGAAAGCGAAAGGAGAACTGTCTGAAGATAAATGTTGAAAGTGAGGCAGCACTTCCTTTTGAAAGAAATTATTACCTTTACCCGGAGGGGGAAGAAAATCAGAATAAACAGACGATCTGCTGGTTTCTTCAGAGAGAAAAGCTGGAAAAAATCGGAGAGAAAGGAATGCCGGATTATCTGGAACTTACGGAAGAGGGCATGATGTTCCTGAGAGGATAAAAAAGAGGTTTAAGTAGTTGCGGGTTTTATAGGGGTATGTTAGACTGAGCATAGAATAGATTTGAAAAAAACTCAAAACAAGGAGGAAAAAGGTATGAAGAGAATGAAAAGAGTATTGGCTTTGGGGATGGCGGTACTGATGTGTATGGGGCTGACTGCATGTGGCAAAGATTTTGATGCAGCAGGATATACAAAATCGGTATTAGATGCAAATTATCATGCGCAGTATGATAAATATGCCGAATACCGTGGAATTTCTGAGAGTGATGCGAAAAAAGAAGTGACAGAAGGTATGAGAACTCAGATCGAGAGCGCATTTTCAGGAATGGACGTTAGTGATGAGATGATGGATAAATACATAGAGGTAGCTGATAAGGCCTATGATCTGGCAGATTTCACAGTAAAAGATGCCAAGAAACAGGATGATGACAGCTATGTAGTAACTGTAGTGATCAAGCCATCAGATGTATTCAGTAATTCTTCCAATTATGTAAATGATATTGCAACAGAGTATGCAGATCAGGGAAAAGATCCGACACAGACAGATGTGCTTATGGATATTTTAGTTGAGAGCTTGAACCGTGCGATTGAAGCAAACTCTTACGGTGATGAGACGACATTGGAAGTTCACGTAACAGCGGACAAGGATGGGGCATACGGAATCGAAGAATCGGAGATGGAGACACTGGAAGCAACTATGTTCCCAGGCGAATAAATTAGACAAAACAAAGTATTTAATAGCCGGGGTATTAATGGCAGGGTATTAATAGCTGGCCATAGGAAAGCTATATAAAAGGCTTGACATGTCAGTCCTTACTGTGCTACGATTTTTACGTTGAAATTCTTTTATATCTATATAAAAGAGATGTAAATATTCATAAGATAGCCAGAATGATTTATGGAAATTGCTGAATATTGAAAATGAAACAGAAAATGCGTGGAAAAAGAGAGTACGGTTGGAAAGATTCTACAGAGAAGCCCCGGTTAAGCTGAGAAGGGCGGATTGGAACAAGCGGAAGATGGCTTTGGAGCAGTGAGTGTGAAGAGTGGCAGACAGGTCAGAGATTTAGCACTTAATGGGATTCGCCCATTACAGCGAAAGAGTGTAGATGGCACTCGATGAGGTTCTGATCCGTGAGGATAGAGCGAAAAGAAGTGGTAACGCGGAATATCCCGCCTTCTCAGTATGAGAAGGCGGTTTTTTTTGTATAGGTAGGAAATTGCATTTCCTACCTATACAAAAGGCCACCGGCAGGATGTGAAAAAAATTATCATTAAATAATGAAAAATTAAGATTATAGAAGGAGAGAAGAATATGTGTGAGAAATGCAACAAAGGAAAGTATTATATTACTACAGCGATTGCTTATGCATCAGGCAAACCGCATATTGGTAATACTTATGAGGTCGTTCTTGCAGATGCAATTGCAAGATACAAAAGAAGTCAGGGATACGATGTATTTTTCCAGACAGGAACTGACGAACATGGTCAGAAAATTGAACTGAAAGCGGACGAGGCAGGTATTACACCAAAACAGTTCGTTGACAATGCAGCGGGAGAGATTAAGAAGATCTGGGATTTAATGAATACTTCCTATGATAAATTTATCCGTACGACTGATGAGGATCATGAAGCACAGGTCAAGAAAATTTTCAAAAGACTGTACGATCAGGGAGACATTTATAAGAGTTCATACGAGGGAATGTACTGTACTCCTTGTGAGTCCTTTTGGACAGAGTCTCAGTTAGTAGACGGAAAATGTCCGGATTGTGGACGCGAATGTAAACCAGCGAAGGAAGAAGCATATTTCTTCAGAATGAGCAAATACGCTGACCGTCTGATCGATTATATCAACACGCATCCGGAATTTATTCAGCCTGTATCTCGTAAAAATGAGATGATGAACAATTTCCTTCTTCCAGGTCTTCAGGATCTGTGCGTGTCCAGAACATCCTTCACATGGGGAATTCCGGTTGACTTTGATCCAAAGCACGTTGTGTATGTATGGCTGGATGCCTTGACAAACTACATCACAGGAATCGGATACGATTGTGATGGAAACAGCACAGAGCAGTTCAAGAAAAACTGGCCTGCAGATTTACATTTGATCGGAAAGGATATTATCCGTTTCCACACCATTTACTGGCCAATCTTCCTGATGGCACTGGATCTTCCACTTCCAAAACAAGTATTTGGACATCCATGGCTTCTGCAGGGCGATGGTAAGATGAGTAAATCCAAGGGAAATGTATTGTATGCTGATGAATTGGTAGATTTCTTCGGAGTTGACGCAGTACGTTACTTCGTACTTCATGAGATGCCATTTGAGAATGACGGAGTTATTTCCTGGGAGCTTATGGTAGAGCGTATGAATTCCGATCTGGCAAATACACTTGGAAATCTGGTCAACAGAACCATTTCTATGACAAATAAATACTTTGGCGGAACGGTGACGAATAAAGGTGTTGCTGAGACAGAAGAAGACAAAGCAGTTGATGCGGATCTGAAAGCAATCACAGAGGATACGCCAAAAAGAGTGGAAGCTAAGATGGACGAGCTGCGTGTGGCAGATGCGATCACAGAGATTTTCGTACTCTTCAAACGCTGCAACAAATACATCGACGAGACAATGCCGTGGGCACTTGCAAAAGAAGAGGCTAAGAAAGACCGTCTGGAGACAGTGCTCTATAATCTGATCGAGAGCATCAAAACAGGCGCAAGACTTCTGGAGTCCTTCATGCCAGAAACATCTGAGAAGATTCTTGCACAACTTGGTGACGGAAAAGTGACAGAAAAGCCGGAAATTCTTTTCGCAAGATTAGACGTAGAAGAAGTAATGAAGAAAGTAGAAGAACTTCACCCACAGATGACAGCAGAAGAGAAAGAGAATCAGGCAGATGGTGAAGAAGAGACAGTAATCGATATTGATGCAAAACCAGAAATTACATTTGACGACTTCGGAAAAATGCAGTTTCAGGTAGGTGAGATCATCTCATGCGAGGCAGTCCCGAAATCTAAGAAATTACTGTGCTCACAGGTAAAAATCGGAAGTCAGGTAAAACAGATTGTATCCGGAATCCGCAAACACTATACACCAGAAGAAATGGTCGGCAAGAAAGTTATGGTACTTGTGAACCTGAAGCCGGCAAAACTTGCAGGAGTACTTTCAGAAGGAATGCTTCTGTGCGCAGAAGATGCAGAAGGAAATCTGGCCCTGATGACACCGGAAAAAGCAATGCCGGCAGGAGCAGAGATTTGCTAATATACAGAGCTTAAAAATTTTGTGTACGATGAAGCACAATTCAAAAAGGGACAGGTTAACAATCGCTGTAAGAAGCGGAAAAAGGCAGTTTAAATAATTACACAATTTAATTGGGGACGGGGTTTTTTTGAAAAAACCCCGTCCCCAAAGGAGGAAATATGAGTAAGATTAGAATTGGTATTGTAGGTTATGGTAATATTGGCCGTGGCGTTGAGCAGGCAATTAGGAAAAATGAGGACATGGAGTTGGCGGCAGTTTTTACAAGAAGAGATCCTGCGTCTGTCAAAGTTGCGACTGAGGGTGCGAAAGTAGTGCACATGGATGATATGTTATCTATGAAGGGTGACGTGGATGTAATGGTTCTGTGCGGTGGTTCTGCAACGGATCTTCCGGTCATGGGTCCAGAGATTGCAGCGAATTTTAACACAATTGACAGTTTTGATACACATGCCAAGATTCCAGAGTATTTTGCAAATGTGGACAAAGCTGCAAAAGAGGGAAATAATATCAGTATTATTTCTGTTGGCTGGGATCCGGGAATGTTCTCTTTGAACCGTCTCTATGCGGAGTCTATTCTTGTCCAGGGAAGCACATATACATTCTGGGGCAAGGGTGTAAGCCAGGGACATTCTGATGCTATCCGCCGTATCCCGGGTGTGAAGAATGCGATCCAGTATACAGTTCCTGTTGACGAGGCTGTTGATCAGGTGAGAAGTGGAAGTGAGCCAAAGCTGACTACAAGAGACAAACATACGCGTGAGTGCTATGTCGTAGCGCAAGAGGGTGCCAACAAAGCTGAGATTGAAAATGCGATCAAGACTATGCCGAATTATTTTGATGAATACAACACGACCGTTCATTTTATTTCTGAGGAAGAGCTGAAGAGAGACCACAGCAAGATGCCTCATGGTGGATTCGTGATCCGCACAGGTGAAACTGGAGAAGAGGGCAACAAGCATGTGATTGAGTATTCTCTGAAGCTGGATTCTAATCCAGAGTTCACAGCGAGCGTTCTGATTGCTTATGCAAGAGCAGCTTACCGCCTGAATCAGAAGGGCGAGAACGGAGCAAGAAGTGTATTTGATATTGCGCCTGCATTGTTATCTATGAAGACACCAGAGCAGCTCAGAAAAGAGATTCTGTAATATGATTATCGATACACATGGACATTACGATGACGAACAGTTCGATGTGGACCGGGAAATGTTGCTGACGAATCTAAAGGAACGTGGGCTGAAAGCAATTGTGACGGTGGGTGCTTCTATGCAGACAAGTGAAAATGCACTTGCACTGGCACATCAGTATCCGGCAGTTTATGCGGCTGTCGGTGTCCATCCGGACGAGGTCGGCGAGTTGAACGATGATGCGCTGGCGCGTCTGGAGGAAATGTGTCACGATTCGAAGGTGGTTGCTGTCGGTGAGATTGGTCTTGATTACCACTGGGATGTGGAGCCGAGAGAGGTTCAACAGAAGTGGTTCATCAGACAGCTTGATCTGGCGAGAAAGGTCGGGCTTCCGGTAAATATCCACAGTCGTGATGCATCGGAAGATACATTTCTTATTATAAAGGAGCACGCATCGGATCTGACCGGAATTATCCACTGTTTTTCCGGTTCAAAAGAGCTGGCGGCTGAGTATGTGAAACTGGGATATTATATCGGAGTCGGTGGTGTCGTCACTTTTAAAAATGGAAAGAAACTAAAAAGTGTTGTGGAAGCAATACCACTGACATCGATTGTACTGGAAACGGATTGCCCGTACCTGGCACCGGAGCCGAACCGCGGCAAGCGAAATGAATCTGCATATATCCAGTATGTGGCAGAGGAGATTGCCCGGCTGAAAGGAATTTCTGTGGAGGAGGTTCTTACACAGACTGAGATAAATGCGAAGCAGGTATATCAGCTGCGGGCAGTATCATAAATTAAAAATATGTGAAGTGATATGTCGGAAATTTCATACAATCTTAATAACATTTTTTATCGACATAGTGTATAATATCTTTAATGGCAACAGTGCCGGTACGAGGAGGACAATCCTTCCAGTACCGGCACTTGAGCCAAATGAACATAAATTGCTGTTTGTTCATCTGGCTTATGGTTTGATGGAATAAAGGAGTAATAGAAAGAAGTATGAGTAAACCAACACTTGGAAATCCACAAAATACAATTGAAATATTGCAAAAGTATCATTTTAATTTTCAGAAGAAATTCGGACAGAATTTCCTGATTGACACGCATGTGCTTGAGAAGATCATCAGTGCGGCCGGAATTACAAAAGATGACATGGTTCTGGAGATTGGACCGGGAATCGGTACCATGACCCAATATCTGGCTGAGGCGTCAGGAAAGGTAGCTGCCGTGGAGATTGATAAGAATCTGATCCCGATTTTGGAAGATACCCTCAGCGAGTATGACAATGTCATGGTGATCAATGATGATGTTCTGAAAGTAGATATCCGTGGTCTTGTGGAGAAGGAGAACGGCGGACGTCCGGTGAAGGTGGTTGCGAATCTTCCATATTACATTACGACTCCGATCATTATGGGGCTGTTCGAAGGAAATGTTCCGGTTGAAAGTATTACGGTCATGGTGCAGAAGGAAGTTGCAGACCGTATGCAGACCGGACCGGGAAACAAGGATTACGGAGCATTGTCACTGGCCGTCCAGTACTATGCAGATCCGTATATAGTGGCAAATGTACCTCCGAACTGCTTTATGCCACGACCGAAGGTTGGTTCCGCAGTCATTCGTCTTACAAGACATGCGGCTCCTCCGGTGAAAGTGGACAATGAGAAGTGGATGTTTGATATTATCCGAGCATCCTTCAACCAGAGAAGAAAGACACTGGCAAATGGATTGTCTAATTCTGACAAGATTGATTTGCCGAAAGATGTGATTACAGAAGCAATCGCAAAGCTTGGCAAAGGAGAAAGTGTTCGCGGTGAATCATTATCGCTGGAAGAATTTGCTGCGCTTAGCAACGACTTGTGGGAAAAGAAAGGGAGATGATTTATGGTAGGAAAGACAGTGAATAAAAGCGTAGACCGTGCATTATTTGAGATTACTCCGGAGATTCAGCATTTTGCAGGATTGTGTGAGAAGAATAATGCCATTGATAAAGAGCTGTATACTAAGTACGAAGTAAAAAGAGGGCTCCGTGACCTGAACGGAAAAGGTGTGCTTGCAGGATTGACCAATATTTCTGATGTATGTGCCAAGAAGATTGTGAATGGCGAAGAGGTTCCATGTGCCGGCAATCTTTATTACAGGGGTTACAATATCAAAGATCTGGTTGGCGGTTTCTTGAAAGAAGATCATTTTGGATTCGAAGAGATTGCTTATCTGCTTTTATTTGGTGAACTTCCGAATAGTTCTGAACTTGAGATGTTCCATGAAACTCTGGTGGAGAGAAGAACGCTTCCGCCGAATTTTGTGCGTGACGTTATCATGAAGGCTCCGAGCGGCGACATGATGAACAGTCTGTCCAGAGAAATCCTGAATCTCTATTCCTACGATGATAAAGCAGACGATACGACCATCTCGAACGTACTGAGACAGTGTCTGAACCTGATCAGCCAGTTCCCGATGCTGATGGTCTATAGTTATCATGCATATAACTTCCGCATGGGAGAAGACCTGTATATTTATGCACCACAGCCGAATCTGTCCACAGCTGAGAACATTCTGATGATGCTCCGCGAGGATAAGAAATATACGAAGCTTGAGGCAAGGATCCTGGACATGGCACTGGTGCTCCACATGGATCACGGCGGTGGTAATAACTCAACATTTACCACTCACGTAGTTACGTCCTCAGGAACAGATACGTACTCTACAATGTCCGCAGCGATGGCATCTCTTAAGGGACCGAAGCATGGCGGTGCCAATATCAAAGTAACGCAGATGTTCGCAGACATGAAGGAAAAAATTTCCGACTGGACGGACGAAGACGAAGTACATCAGTATCTGGAAGACCTTTTGGATAAGAAAGCATTTGACCAGAAAGGGCTGATTTATGGCATGGGTCATGCGATTTATTCTGTATCCGATCCGCGTGCGGAGATTTTCAAGCAATTCGTAGAGCAGCTTGCGAAAGAAAAAGGACGGGAAGAAGAGTACGCACTGTATGCCATGGTAGAGCGCATGGCTCCACAGGTCATCGGCGAAAAGCGTAAAATTTATAAAGGTGTAAATGCAAATGTGGACTTTTACAGTGGTCTTGTGTATAGTATGCTGGATCTTCCGGCATCTCTTTACACTCCGATTTTTGCGGCGGCCCGTATTGTAGGCTGGAGCGCCCACAGACTGGAAGAGCTCAAGAATGTAGATAAGATTATCCGACCGGCTTATAAGCCGTTGTCTCCATACCGTGAGTATGTGAAGATGGAAGATCGTTAGTCTCCGGTAAAAAAATAAAACCCTGCAGCGGCCCGAAGCTTGCGGGGTTTTACTTTGTTTTTGATAATAAAATTCCGTTTCTTTTACTTAGGATCATACAGCCTGAAGAACTGATTTGTTACGGCTTAGATAGGCGACAAGGATGTCGAAAAATTCACCGGCCGTTGGACGGACATGTAATGGCCGGAACGAGTAGGACTGAAGCTGATCGTAACCATTTTCCCAACAGACTCTTATAACAGTGCGGATATCACGTTCAACACTTCCGACTGTCGTCTTATACTTTCTGGCAATCTCCGGATAAAGCTGTTTACTGATGGCAAGCAGATATTCCTCGTCTGTCAGACATAATTCAATCCCATAACTTAGATAGCGATATCCCCTATATGTAGCACCTACTCCAAGGGTACGGATTACATAGTCAATGTCGTGAGTGTACATAGAAAACTCCCCCTTTACAAACTAGAAATTATGAAGTCTAAGTAAGTTTTATCTTTTGATATTTTATCAAAATTTGTTGAAAATAAAGGGTCTTAGATTTCGTTTACATTATTTTAGACATTTTTCGACGTTATTCTTGAAAATATTCATCATTTCTTAAGAAATCCATTCCTATGTCTTAAATTTTATTTGCTAATCTTGTATAGTAGATATGAGAGGTGAAATGAGATGGCAAAAATATTAGTATGTGATGATGATAAAGAGATTGTAGAGGCGATCGAGATATATCTGACCCAGGATGGACATCAGGTTCTGGAAGCTTACGATGGAATCGAGGCAGTGGAGATCTTGAAAAAAGAAAGTGTAGATCTTCTGATCATGGATATCATGATGCCGAGAATGGACGGAATCAGGGCAACTTTAAAAATTCGCGAGAAGCACAATATTCCGATCATTATTCTGTCTGCGAAATCCGAGGATGCGGACAAGATATTGGGACTTAATATCGGAGCTGATGATTATATAACGAAACCATTTAATCCGCTGGAGCTGGTTGCCCGTGTGAAATCACATTTGCGCAGATATATGCAGCTTGGAAGCACGGCGATAAAGGAGAGCGAGGCAATCTATACAGTCGGCGGACTGGCGATCAACGATGATCTGAAAGAAGTGACAGTAGATGGCGAGCCGGTGAAGCTTACCCCGATCGAGTACAACATTTTGCTGCTGCTTGTAAAGCATCAGGGCAAAGTATTTTCTATTGACCAGATATATGAAAATATCTGGAATGAAAATGCGGTGGGTGTTGATAATACAGTGGCAGTGCATATTCGTCATATCCGTGAGAAGATTGAGATCAACCCGAAAGAACCAAGATATCTGAAAGTCGTGTGGGGCGTAGGGTATAAGATCGAGAAGCAGTAAAAGCAGGTCGGGGTAAGACCAGCAAGAAAAAGCTAACAGAAGGGAGACGTTATGGAAAAGATATGGCATAAGAAAAAAAAGACCAGAATTTTGTTGATCATAATTGCAAATGTTATGGTTATTTCGATGATGCTCGGCGTTATGAGCATCATGTCTTACGCAGAACTTTTCGATGACCTTATAACAGGAAAACTTACGCAGAGCTATGAAGATTCCTATGACTTTGATACAGAGCTTATGAATAGTGCGTATCAAGTGATGTCCGGCATTGACAGTGAGCAGATGTTTGAGACAGATGGAAAGATTGACGAGGATAAGCTGGTCGATATTCAGGTATATAACAATAGTGAGACGATCAGTGGTCAGAATGAAAGCGGTCTTTCATATCGATTGGGAGATTTGTTGAATTGGTATCAGAAATTGATCTACAGTGAGAGTACCAGTTATGTCGGAGATACAAACACGGATTCAGCAGAATTAGAAGGCAACGACGCAGAAGATCTGAAGGCTCCGATCGTTTGTAAATTATCAGATGGAAGTTATCATTACTATAGTCAGGATGATTTTAATGAAAAGGTGTTAAATGGTGAATTAAAATTTGTAATGACAGATGGAATAGGTGCGGAGACATCGGAGCAGATCTTAGATGAGCTGGAAAATGTGGATATATCAGATAGAAATGAAATGACGGAAGAGGAAAAGAATTTTCGGGGAATCGAAGATGCAGAGGGAACTATGCTCTATGTAGATTGCTGGAAATATGATGGAGTGTTATTCCGTGAGGAGGCAGCTCCACTGGAAGCAGAAAATCTCTTGCAGATAGTTAACGAGAATTCCAACTGGAATGGCAGGCTCAATGAAGCTTATAATATGCTGGAAAGCTGTATTTATCAGATTGGAGAGCGCTATGCAAATTATGAGAGCCTGACAGAGCAGTATAAAGAAGGAGATAGTAATTTTTTCTATTATTATTTAGATTTAAAGAGTGGAAAAGTCGTCACAAATCGGGAGGAGCTGGGGCAGGAAAATAATATTAATGATGTTGCTAAAAGTGTTCGTAAGATGGGGAAATATGTCATAGTAAAATCAAAACTGTCAGAGTTTGAGACGAATATTCAGGAAGCAGATGCAGAACTATGGCAGTCACAGACCGTTTATCTGAGTAATGCAGATAAAGGAGAGTTTGTGTTTATGACAGGTGTGGATACGAAGTATCCTGTGAAAGATAGTTATTATAAAAATGCACATTTTTATGAAAAGTATAGTCCGTTTGTCCGAGGAGTCAGTGCAGGAATGATTTTGGCGTTTTTAATATTTTTTGCCAGTGTAGTATGGCTTGTTGTAATCGCAGGTCGAACGGAAAGAGATGGAGAACTGCATTTATATAAATTTGACAGATGTAAGACAGAAATCGGAGCTGCAACAGTTATATTTGCATGGTTCGTACCGTCACTATTGACCGTGCTTTTCATGGGAGCTGCAGGAATTATCTCCCAGAAAACATTTGCAGTAGGAAATGGTATTCTTTCTTACGAAACATTTTTTGGAATGATTGGATTCGGAGGACTTGCAGTCTATACATGTAATATGTTTCTCGTTGGTATTTTGAGTCTGGCCAGAAGAATAAAAGCAGGAATTGCATGGAAGAACAGTTTTCTGTACAGTGTCGTAGAGTTTGTGAAATTATTGATTCGAAATGCCAGACACATAGCAAAAATAATTGTTTTATATCTTGCGTATGCAGCAGTACATTGGGTGGCATATCTGGCATCAGGCTGGCCAAGTGCATTTTGGTCATTCGTGATTTTCATTGTGCAGACAGCAGGATTTGTAATCCTTGTCAACTGGGCAGTCGGACGACAGAAAATTAAAGAAGGTATTGAGAAAATCAGTGAAGGAGAGCTGGATTACAAGATTGATCTCGAAGATATACATGGAGAACAACGCAAGATTGCAGAACAAGTCAATTCTATCGGAAGCGGACTTGATGCGGCAGTCGAGAAGAATATGAAAAGTGAGCGGTTAAAGACAGATCTGATTACAAATGTATCTCACGATATCAAGACACCGCTGACCTCCATTATTAATTATGTAAATCTCTTGAAACAAGAAAAATTTGATGATCCGAAGATTCAAAGATATATTGAAGTTCTGGAAGAAAAATCTCAGAGATTGAAGACTTTGACAGAAGATGTTGTAGAAGCATCGAAAGTCAGCTCAGGTAATATTTCTCTCGAGTTTATGAATATTAATATGATAGAACTCATCCAGCAGACAAGTGGAGAATTTGAAGAAAAATTCCAGACCAGAAATCTGACACAAATCATGAACTTCCCGGAAGAAGATGCGATTGTTCGGGTAGACGGAAGAAGAATGTGGCGCGTGCTTGCAAATATTTATAATAATGCTGCAAAATATGCTATGGAAGGAACACGCATCTATGCAGATCTGCAGACACTGGACGGAAAAGTAATCTTCAGTCTGAAAAACATATCTGAGCAGCCACTTAACATTTCCTCGGCAGAAGAACTGACTGAACGATTTATCCGCGGCGACCTGTCACGAAGTACCGAAGGAAGCGGACTTGGATTGTCTATTGCGAAGACATTGACCACAATGATGGGTGGAACATTTGATCTGTATCTGGACGGTGATCTATTCAAAGTCGTGATTATATTTGATAAAATAGATTGATAAATTTTTAGTTAGGGACGTAGAATTTCGCCAAAGTACTACGTCCCTAACTTTAATTTACCTTATCTCCAATCAACTTTTACCCTGTCCCAAATTGACTTTTTCCCGTACCGCTAGTACAATATTACTACTATGAATGAATTAAAAAATATATTAGAACAAAATTTAAATGACAATTTTATATCGGCGGTTTTGAGTAATCCGAGAGATGAGAAGCTCTCGGCAAAGGTTAAGGTGCGCCCGGTGCTCATGAAAGATACAAGGGTCTATCAGATGGAGACGTTTCGTGGGAATCAGGCATTTCATGAGAATTTAAGTGCGGATGAGGCGTGCGAAAAGATGCTGGAGGCTATGGAGAATATGAAGCAGATGCAGCTTGTGACGGCGGATGCGGAATTTTCTGTGCTTATCAGCAAGAAGGGAAAGGTTACAATTAAGAAGAAGCAGAAGAAAGCAAAGATGCGCCCGCTGGATCTGAATCATAACCGGAAGAAACAATATATCCTGCAGGAAGGTGTACCGGTTCCGTTTTTACAGGATCTTGGTGTTATGACGGAGGAAGGAAAGATTGTGCATGCAAGGTTCGACAAGTTCCGGCAGATCAACCGGTTCCTGGAATTTATCGAGGATATTTTACCACAGCTTGATTCTGGAAGAGAGCTTACAATTCTGGATTTTGGCTGTGGAAAGTCTTATCTTACATTTGCTATGTATTATTATCTTCATGAGCTGAAATCTTATGACATCCGGATCATCGGTCTGGATCTGAAGACGGATGTAATCCGGAAATGTAACGAGCTGGCGAAGAAGTATCGGTATGATAAGCTGACGTTTCTGGAGGGAAATATTGCAGACTATACGGGCGCGGAGGAAGTAGATATGGTTGTGACACTTCATGCCTGTGATACAGCAACGGATTTTGCGCTGGCAAAAGCAATTGGCTGGAATGCGAAGGTTATTTTATCGGTGCCTTGCTGCCAGCATGAACTGAACCGGCAGATGAAGAACGATGTGCTTTCGCCGATCATGAATTATGGACTTTTGAAAGAACGTATGGCGGCGCTTGTGACAGATGGATTACGTGCGGAGTATCTAAAGAGGGAGGGATACGACGTGCAGGTTCTGGAATTTATTGACATGGAACATACACCGAAAAATATTCTGCTTCGTGCGGTGAAAACAGGTCGTCGGGCAGACAATGAAGAGAGCATCCGCGCATGCGAGACATTTCTTCGCGTGACACCGACACTGGGGAGACTGCTAGACGAAAAAGGGGAGCTTTAAATGAAATGGAAAAATCGCGTGATCCACGCAGGGGTACTGGTTCTGGTATTTCTTGCTGCGGTGGTCATATTTGGCTATGTGACAAATAAAAAGAACAGTAACATGACGACAGATATGGGGGCAGCAACACGTCCCCAGATTGCGTTTTCTTATAACGGTTATTCGCTCAATGATCTGCCCGGATATAAGAATGAGATGGATTTGACAGGCGTACGTGATTCCATCACACCGGTCAGCAATGGCCAGCTTCAGGTCACCATTAAAGCTTATGAAAATGTGATCGACAGCCTGGACTATACGGTTTATTCGATCGATGGCAAAGAAAAGCTGTTGGAACAAAAGGTGAAGAAGCCAGGAGAGAATGCAACGCTGGAAGTAGGAAATGTCGATGGTGAAAATATTTTGTCTGAGGAGCGTATGCTTCAGATCACGCTGCATATGGACAATCACGACATGTATTATTATACGAGAATCGTGGACGGAGCCAAGTTAAATGCGGCGCCAAGCCTGGATTATGTACAAAGTTTCCATGAAAATGCACTGGCGAAAGCGGAAGGTGTTGGAATTGGAACGGCGATTGAGCCCAGTGATGAGGGAGACAACACGACATTACAGCATGTGACGATCCACTCAGATTACACGCATGTAACATGGGGAGATCTGGCCCCGAAGGTTGATGGAAGTGAGCGTTGGACGATTAAAGAGTTGAACAGCACATATATGGCAGTGGAGCTGGAATATCGTGTGAACTGTACTGGTGAGGAAAATGAGCAAGACGAATACCAGGTGCGGGAATATTTCCGTGTGCGTTACATTTCCGGAAGCCAGAAGACATATCTGTTAGATTATGACCGGACGATGGACCAGATATTTGATGCGACGAAGAAGGTGTTGAATGAAAAAGGTGTACTTCTTGGCATCACAGACAAGAATCCGGTCTACATGGTAAATAAAAACGGAACCGTTGTGTCATTTGTGCAGGCGGGAGAACTATGGAATTATAATCGTGACCGAGATGAAGTTTCTCTTGTGTTCAGCTTTGCAGATGCGGAGAATACGGATATCCGGAATATGCTGATGCAGCATGATATTAAGATTTTAAATGTAGACGAAAAGGGAAATACAACATTTGCCGTATGCGGATACATGAACCGGGGCAGCCATGAAGGTGAGACTGGATCAGCAGTCTACTATTATAATATTGAACAGAATTCTGTTGAGGAAAAATTATTCGTATCCAGTGACAAGGCTTATGACCGTGCCCAGGAAGAAGTGAGCGGACTGGTCTACTATAATGTAGAAAATGGCTGTCTGTATACGATTGCAGATGACGTACTCTACAAAATGGATATGAATAAAGGTACGAAAAAGGAGCTTGCGACAGGACTGAATGAAGATCAGTATGTTGCAAGCGAAGATGGACATCTGGTAGCTTATGAGAAAGAAGATCCTTCGAAGTCCAAGTCTGTGACAGTTATGAATCTGGAGACTGATCAAGAATATGAAGTGACTTGCAAAGATGGCGAGTGTATCAAACCACTTGGCTTCATGGATGGTGATTTTGTCTACGGTGTTGCAAAAACGGAAGAAGTCGGAACAACACTGTCAGGAGCCCAGGTTATTCCGATGTATAAAGTGGAGATTACAAGTAGTAAAGATAAGGTGATCAAAACTTATGAACAGTCAGGAATCTATATGTTAAGTGCTACATTTGAGGATAATATGATCACCCTTGACCGTGCGGTAAAAGACGGCGATACTTACACCGGAACAGCACAGGATTATATTACAAGCAGCGAAGAGGCGAAAGAAAGCAATATTTATGTGCAGACATATAAAACAGATCTGAAAGAGACACAGGTTCGCCTGACGTATGATGATGGAATTTCTGACAAGGAGCCGAAGCTATTAAAACCGAAACAGGTGGTACTTGAAAATGTTCCACAGGTCAGTCTGGACCGCAAAAAAGAAACAGACGCATTTTATGTGTATGGTCATGGAAGGCTTCAGGGAACTTATAATACTGCAGGAAAAGCGATTCAGAAAGCCAATGACTGTGGCGGAGTCGTGGTCGATGCTGATCAGAATTACATCTGGGAGCGTGGAAACCGCGATCTGAAATATTCGATTGACACGGAAGATGCAGATACAGAACAGCTCAGACAGGCACTCGCAGGTGGAAAATCTGCGGTCGATGCAATTGCAGAAGTTTATGGAAGCGTGATGGATTTAAGTGGCTGTACGATAGACGAACTGCTTTACAATGTTAATCAGGGACGGCCGTTAATTGCCGTCTTAGATGCGCAAACAACGCTGATGATTGTTGGTTATAGTGACGGAATAGTCAGCTGTGAAGATATCGGAAGCGGTGCACGCAGCAATCATGCACAAAGTGACTTTGCAAATGTCAGTGTATATCTGGCAGCAAAATAGAAGTGAAATATTTGTTTTGGCATTACGAAGAGCCAGAACCGGCAACTGTCGGTTCTGGCTTTTCTCGATTACAGATTCATTTTGCTCTCGTGCAATAATCAGAATGACAGATAAAAAAGTTCAAATATAGCCAGAGTGCAGAGGCAAATGCCGCAGCGCACACAGCGGTGGAAAAGGCTGAGAAAGAAGCCCAAGAAGCGCGTCAGGCGGTGAAAACGCAGCAACAGGCAGTAGACCAGGCACAGAACGAGCTGAATCTTGTACAGGCTTCCCAGGAAGAAAAACAAAAAAATTACGATTATGCATTTGCAAAGGTAAAAGCACTTGGCGGAAATACAAGTGCCACGGCGGAATCTGCAGCCACACACCAGACGCAGGCAGAAGCGGCACTTGCACAGGCGAGGGCAGAGAAAATTGCAGCAGAGAATGAAGTGAATCAGAAACAGACACTTTTAAATCAGGCACAGGTGGAATCAGATGCGGCAGACGAAAATGTCAAGGCAAAAGAGAGTGCACTGGAAAAAGCAGAAAATGCACTGAAACAATTGGAAGCTGAAACCAACAGCAGTATTGTAAAGAAACGTGCGGATGTTGATGAAAAGCAGAATGCACTGGATATTGCAGAAAAAGAATTAGAGGAGAAAAATGTGTCCATATCTGATGCCGTGGAACAGAAAAACAAAGCAGAACAGGCACTGGAAGAACAGGAGGCAGAATTGTCTGTGCTACAGAGAGAGCTGGCAGCACAGACAGAAGATGCTGCAGCAGCGCAGATAGAAGTGGATAAAAAGCAGGCAGCATATGACGAAATAAAGGCAATGATTATGCAGCTTCTTCGTGCACAGGCAGATTATAATCAGAAACAGCAGGAAGAGGTGACGGCAAAAACGGAGTATAAAAATGCCCAAAATATAGTGAATACACTGGAAGCAGCTCTGGCAGATGCGAAAGACACTCAGGCAGAAGCCCAGTCAAAGGAAGAAAGGGCAAAGGCATTGTCTTATGATGCTGCATTTCTAAATCAGATTACAGATCCGGATTTCACGTATTTAAATGATGAGATTTCGAAAGTAAAAGATGCCCAAAGCAGAGAAGCCCTGTTGCAGAAAGCTTATGACGCGGCAAAGCAGAAAGCGGCGGAAAGTGAAGAAGCATATGGACAGGCAAAACTGGAAAATGTGAGAACACTTGCAGAACTGGCAGTTGCCCAGACAACCTATGATAAGTATCTGGCGGAACAGAAAGCGCAGGAAGCAGCTGTCCAGGCAAAAGCTGATGAAGAATCGAGAAAAGAGACAGAAAAAATACGACAGGTATTCGAGCAGAAAGATGCCGTAGATAAGTACGATAACAGCAAAATCTCTCAGAAAGCTATGTCGGTTAAGACCGGAGACAAAGCAAATGCAGGAGGAATGCTGGCAGTTGCAGGTGTTGCCGGAATGATAGCGGCTCTGGCGCAGAAAATAAAAAGAAGAGAGCAGGATTAAACCGTTACGCTCTCTTCTTGGAGGAGTTCGGAACATTACTTTAGATAAGTTCCGGACTCTGATAAAAAATTATCTTTGAAATATATGTTTCGATAAAATTGTCAGTGATTGATATTTTACTGTGCAAATAATGTCTTTGCGTATTTTTTAAGTGCAAAGTAAAGAACCATTCCGAGTACTGCACAGGAAATAATCTCTCCGATACCAACTGTGCACATCATAAATGGAATTGGAAGTGCAACTCCGTATCCGTAACGCAGAACGAACGGAACGATCAGGATATTTGCAATAATCGGTGGAACCGGGGCAAGGTAAGGACTCTTCTCGCGAAGCTTCCATGTAAAGAATGCTCCAATTAATGTTGCGATACTTCCAAAGATAATGTCAGGGAGTATTGCGCCTCCGAGGATATTACCTATCAGGCAGCCGATAAATAATCCTGGAATTGCTGCTGGTGTGAATACCGGAAGAATGGTCAGGGCCTCTGAAATACGAACCTGTACCTCTCCGAATGAAAATGGTGCGAATACATAAGTGAGCACCACATAGATAGCTGCAATCATAGCAGCCTGTGTCATGAAACTGATGTTTTTGTTCTTCATTTTTAAATCTCCTTTAGTTTTGTTTTACGTGTGGAAGGTCACGAACACACGATTCATTTTGCGCCGGGAATCGGCGAAACCCTTGTAAGACCTTGGTTTTTCGGGTTTTACATCGGGTGATAGTATAGCATGGTACATGTAAAAAATCAAGACTTGTCCAAAAAATGGCCAAAATGGGAAAATCGGTGGTAGCAGGCAGAGGATATTGCAGAATGATTGTGGGTAAGATATTATGAAAGTAGAGGTGATCAAAATGATTGAGTACAAAGATTGCGCAAAATTTGAAAGTCTATCTGAGTTGACAGAAGCTATAGAAACAGGATTGGATATTGAGTTTATTCTTTTCGGAGAGAGGTACAATATCTCATGGAGAGATAACAAGCCGTTTATATGCGAATGTCCTGAGGGAGAAGCTAAGTTCTATTTTGATGTTCAGACAATGATTGATAAGCACAAAATAAATAACATACCATTAAATGAATTATGGAATAATATAGAAATATTGTCTATGTAGTATACCACCAGTCATAAAAGGCTGGTGGTATTTTATAGACTTAATGTATAGAAATGATTATTCAAGGTTGAGATGGATAGTTGCGTCAGAAAGATGCTCTTTAACAGATGTACGAACTTTATAACCCGCAGTTTCTTTCATTGCTTTTTCTATTTCTTCGGATCTTTTTTCGATATCTTGAGCAATTTTTTCTTCTTCCTTTTGGTATTCGGTCAAGCGTCTTTCTGTATTGTTGAGAAGTTGTTTTATGCTGTTATCAAGCGCAATACGATCCTCTTCCGTATATTGAGCATTTAATTCAGATGTTAGGGCATCATAAATCATGTCTTTTAAGTGTTGGGTTAGAATATAGCTGAGATAATCGGTATCTAATACATCATAATTTTTATAATTTTTAATGATGGTTTTAATTAAATGTTCAATACCAAAAAATGATTCATTAGTTATAATGTGAGAAATTATATGTCCTAAACTTCCAAAACTGTGATCTAAAACGGAACATGCATCATCAGTTAAGCCATAAGATTCATACATATTCCGGTATTCTTCTTTTATATTTTCGCTATATCCAAGAAGATAATCAAGTGGAAGATCAAAAAAGGAAGAGACAGAATCTAAAAATTCTATGTCCGGAGTACGCTCACCTTTTTCATAATAACTAATTGCACCCCGAGAAACGTTTAATTCTTTTGCAAGTTGTTCTTGTGTTAAACCAACCATCTCGCGTAATTCTTTTAAGCGTTTTGAAAAACGTTCTGTTACAAATCCCATAAAAAATACCCCCTAAAATAAGTAGTGCATAAATTTGTTGAATTAATAAAATCAGTGCGTAAAAATGTTGCGTGAATAAAAATGTTGTAATACAATTATATTGTAACAAATGTAAGCAAAGGTTACAAGCACTTATTAAACAATGATAAACAGAAAGGAGTACGTTATGCGAAGCAGAACAAGTATGACATCAGGTGGAGAATCTAGATTAATAGACACGGAGGAGTTAAGAGCATATACCAATCTTGGGCGGAACAACGCAATGAAACTTGGTGAAGAGATTGGGGCAAAAGTTCAAATCGGACGCCGGGTATTATGGGATCGAGTAAAGATAGATCAGTACTTTAACAATTTAACAGGAGTAAAATAATGCAGAATCAAAACAGAAATAACCGAGTGCACACAGAGAGACAGTCCGGCAAGACTGATTTCTTAATTGAGGGACTGCTGCCAGTTGGTAAAGAAAATGCAGTCACTACACAGGAGCTTGTGAAAATGACTGGGTGTGGGTCAGCAAGAGAGCTTCAGCAGCGGATAGCCTATGAGCGGGAACATGGCGCAATCATTTGTTCCGGATCCGGCCGAGGTTATTGGAGACCGAAAGACAGGAAAGAGATACAGGAATTTGTACATACAATGAATGCCAGGGCGTTGAATACCCTAAAGGCGGTCAAGAGTGCAAAAAGAGCCTTGAAAGTACCGGAGGGGCAGCAGTCAATGAATGGAGGAGTTGGAGCAAGTGGCCAGTAGGAGAGAACTGCTTGACAGTTTAAAGCCTGGCATGCATCTTGATAAGAATTTCTTTTTAAAAGTCTACGGGTATGGGATAACGCGCCCGGGATTTGCGGAAAATGTGATCAAAAGATTGGAGATCTTGGGATGCAGCAAGGCCAGAGAATACTATACCTGTGTCGTGACTGAGTTTGAGTATAAGCATGAACAGGAGATGAAAGCGGTAGCAGAATGGTATAAAAACCAAAATTTTGGAAGAAAAGAGGTGAAAGACGATAGACACGAAAGAACAAAGCGAAGAGTTGAATTTAATGGATTTCCAGAAGATTGGTAAGAAAAGCGGAGAACCTTATGATATTCTTGATGATAAAATTGCAGAATATGTAGCACATAAGCAGTTAAGAGTATTTATTTTAAATGGAAATCCTTACATATATAGGCGAGGTTACTATTTACGAGATGAGGACGGAAAAGTATTAAAGGCGCATATAAAAGCACTCATTTATCCGGATTTGGTAACGATTGGAAGAATAAACCGGGTGTACAACCTTATCATGGCAGATTATAGGTTATCAAAAAAGAATGATGAGATAAACCAATATCCGGCACAATGGGTGAATTTTCAAAATGGAATGTATGACCCAGTGAAACAGGAGATGCATCCGCACGATCCGAAATACTTTGCTATCAATCAGATACCACATATATTTGAAGAAGAGGCCATGTATTCCGGAAGTGTGGCCGAGCAATTTTTAAAAGGTATATTTCCAGATCAGGAAGACCGGGAAATGTTTCATGCTTATGCCGGCTATTGTATGACTGTGGATACGAGTCTGCAGAAGTTCATGATTATAACAGGAATACCGGGTTCCGGGAAATCTACGGCTATTAATATGCTGACTGATGCAGTGGGCGGTGAGAATGTCAGTTGCATTACCCTGCAGGACCTGAATGAGCGTTTTACCCCAACAGAGCTCCTAGGAAAGTTGTTAAATGCGTGTGCTGATCTGCCGAAGAAAGCACTTGATCAGGTAGATGCAATTAAACGAATAACCGGAGAAGATCTTGTGAAAGGAGAATATAAAGGCGGTAAAGTATTTTCGTTTAGAAGTTGTGCGAAACTTATTTTTTCAGCGAATGAAATGCCGGTTAATCTTGATGAAAAATCAGATGCATTTTACAGGAGAATGTTAACGATTGAGGTTTCCCGTAAAGGAGAGAAAATACCAAATCTCAAAGAGGAACTTCGAAATAGTATGCCGGGATTTATATGCGAATGTATGAAGGCGCTGCACAGAATGTATGTATCAGAACAGGAGATTGACAGTAAGAACAGTAAACGGCTTGTCCATGAATATCATAGGGAATCTGATAATGTTCAGGCATTTCTTGATGACCGGATAATAATGAAGCTAGGTGTGAAAATTGAGAGAGGTGAGTTGTATGAACTGTATAGAGCATATTGTGTGTTCAATCAATGGCTTCCTCTTAACAACAGATCTTTTTACAAGAATTTGAGAGGAAAAGGGTTCAGAGACTACATGTCATCAGGGAGCAGATATTTTGACGGTATGTGCTCTATTGACGATAAAAGTGCTCTCGATAGAGCAGGTTTTAGACAGGCAACGTTGGAAGAGAGTGACGTATTTACGGGAAAATAACTAAAAAAGAGCAGATAGAGCACTTATATTTCATTTCAAGTATAAGGAGGTATAAAGAAACTATATAGTTTCTTATAGCGTATATTTTACATATATATAAATAGAGTTGAAAAAATGTGCTCTTTCTGCTCTAAAGGAGAAAATCAGTCATGAGAAGAGAAGTATGGTTAAAAGTTGAGAGTGTGCAGCAGTACACAGATAACGAACAAAAAATAATGGAAATCTTGGGAAAGTACAATTTGCAGAACAGTAACCGCGTTATGGTGTTTGATGAGAAATGCAGGAGTATCAAAGAATTAAAAAGAGGAGTAGATATAAATTCTGCTTTGATACAGGAACTAACTATCATGTTTGGAGAAGATGCGGTAAAGGTCACTGAAAAAGAAGATTATGACACTTTGGCAGAAGAATTTGCAGAGGTACCGGGAGAAGATATGGGGGCTATTGAATTCATGAAAATCAAGAGACTGGACAGAATAGCAGATGCGCTGGAGAACATAGCTTCTAAGTTGGACGCTTTGGACGAGATTCAAGAGGACTTAGATAGCTGTATTGGTTATATACCTCCGGCCAGATATGCGCCGCCTGGAACAAAGGGGTGTAACTTCTTTCGCATTGGTGGGAATGTGTGGAGAGATTAACCTCGTATATTAATAGGTGCTTTTGAGGGAAGTAAGGCAATGAAGAAAATGACGAATGAACAGCTTGTAGTAAGGATTCAGGCCGGAGAGGAGACTGCTGCCAATATGTTGCAATTATGGCAGCAGACAAAGGCCTTTGTGGCAAAGCTGGCCAAGAAGTATAAAGGCTATGCGGAGTTTGATGATCTGATGCAGGAGGGGTATTTAGGACTGAATGAGGCAGTCAATCATTATGATGTAAACCAGCATATCCCGTTTATCAATTATGCAGCATATTGGATAAAACAGCGCATGCAGCGTTTTATTGAACATGACAGCACGGTCCGGTTGCCCTCTGATATGTATCAGTCTGTGATGAAGTATCGGCGGATTGTTGGAGAGTATACGAAAATGTATAATCGTGAGCCCTCCGATTATGAACTATGGGGACTTTTAGACGTAAGTCGGGAAGAACTTACACGCATACAGGAAAATGCAAAGAGAGGGCAAATAAGAAGCCTCAGCGAAGTGATAGGCGGAGAAAGTGAAGACTTCACACTTGAGGATACGCTGGCATCAAATCAAGACCTGGAGGAAGACGTGATCCGGTTGTGTGATTTACAGGCAATGCAGAAAAACATGAGAGAGACAATTGATAATTTACCGGAGGGACAGGCGCAGGTGATACGTTGGAGATACTACGACCGCCTCACTCTGCGGGAGATTGGCGAGAAGCTTGGTTGCTCTGAGTCAAAGATAAGAGAGACGGAGAGAAAGGCAATGAGGAAGCTCAGGGCGCCACATACAAGCAGGAAGTACCGGGCATATCATGAACAATATCTGACACCGTACCCGATTCATCACATTGGTATTGAAAGCTTCCAGCGTACCGGATTCAGCGAGGTGGAACGTGCTGTTTTAGGTTGGAGAGATTGATGAAAATTAATGTGAAATGGGAATGAACACCAGACGAACCCGAGAGATCCACAGCGGGATCACCGAAAACTTGATGAAATTTAATATCTGAATGAGCATCGTGTGTTTTTCTTCACAGTGACAGTGTGAAGGTCATTCTTGTATGCACCGGGGAGGAGATGCCCGTGAAGTGAGAGGAAAGTGAGAAGACTCAACGCAAAATTGCGTTTGCCGAGTGTGGTGAAGCAAGAGAGAACCAAGAGAAATTACGAACGAACAAAGGCTGAACAACGGGGGAACTACGGGAGGTGAGTGAAGTGAAGGAAAGGCAGAGAAGATTTGCTGATGAATATTTGATAGATTTAAACGCAGAAGCGGCAGCAGTCCGCGCCGGGTATTCTCCGAGGTACGCAAGAGGAAACGCATATAAACTGGTTGCAAGAAGTGGCATCAAGGAATATATAGCGAAACGAATGGCTGAGAAAGAGTCGGAGCTGATAGCAGATCAGGACGAAGTATTGAGATACCTAACTGCAGTAATGCGTGGAGAATCCACAGCAGAGGAGATTGTAGTTGAGGGTACAGGTGACGGGTGTAGTGAAGCGAGGACAATGGAAAAAGCACCGTCTGAGAAAGAACGGTTGAAGGCTGCAGAGCTTCTGGGTAAGAGATATGCGTTATTCACAGATAAGGTTGAAACAGATGTGGATATGGATTTGAATATTACAATTGATTACGGAGAATAATGAGTTGAAATAGAGAGCACGCCCCGTATTAGGGTTACCTTAGCCGTCCAGTGCAGATTTACACACGAGACTATAGGTTTCCTCAAAATTGAGGAGGGTTTCACTATTTCAGATAGCCCCTGTTAAAAAGCTGGTAATGAAAGGCAGTCGATATTTTCTACGTACATGCTACCATAATGGGGAAACGAGAAGAATTGTTGACTTTTGTTAACTTTTTTCCAGATTTGGAAGGAACGGAATGCTAAGTTTTGCTCATTTTTGAGCAACTAGATTTAATCTAGGAGCAGGGGAGAAAATTGCTAACTTTTGCTAACATGCAGACAAAAATGTCCAAAAGTAGTATTTCCAGACCTTTAGGTCTCATTTGAAATGAGGGCATTTACATGGTTGGAGAAAAGTGAATGTTAAGTTTTGTTAAGGTTCTTGGAAAAATTGAAGATATTCCGGGATAAAACGGGGTTCCTCCAGGAATTAAAGAGGCGGTTGCCGGACTGCTGCCACTGTGAAAATCTGATTGCTTAGAGAATGGCAGTATGTTATATTGTGAGTAGAGCAATCGTGTTACAGGGTGGCTGGCCTCTATTCTACATAGAATGGGGGTGGTGCTGATGGACAATAATCATTTTGATTTCAACGACCTTATGGCGTTTGGTATGTTCATTCTCGCATTGCTGACATTCGTATTTACGTTTATCAGATAATGTTTTAAGGCATAGAAAAACCACCCCGGAACTTTGGCGAGCGAAGGAGTGGTGATTCTATAAATTCCAATTTACTTCGAGGTCAACCCACCTTGTGGGCGGTTGCTCTTTTTGTATCTTAAATATAGCATATCCGGCAGCAGGACGCAAGAGGGGTAGTGAAATAGATCCCCTTTGGTCTGAGTACCCGAAACAGAGACTCGGGTTCTTCTAAACAGAACCAATGTACCGGATATAATCATTCATAGTCTTCCCAAAATGAATCGTTCTGTCAGGTTATAGTTTTGCTCATTTTTGAGCGGGTTTCCAAAACGTGACTGCGTGGTTATTCTTCGGAGTTGCACGTATTGTCGTCTGGTATATATTCTAAAAGATCACCAGGTTGACAGTTTAGTGCTTCACACAATGCAGCTATTGAATCGGTTGTAATACGCTTTCCGTTTCTGATGTTTTGTAGCGTGCTTTCGGAAATGATTTTTTCTTTGCGAATTTTATAAGTAGTTAATCCTTGAGCATCTAACATGTTTAATAGTTTGGTGTAAACAATTTTTCCCATAATATCCTTTCTGAACTGATATGTATAGTTCCCCTTTATTTTACCATAATTATACATTAAATATACACGGTTTACAATGCATAAAATAAACAAAGATATACTCTTTAAAAAGTGTATATTTGTGGGATATGTCAATTGAATATACACGGTATAAAGTGTATAATATAGTTACAAGTTAAGGAAAGACAACAGCGAAGGGTGAAAACGATGTGGCGTAAGCGTACCGGAGACACCAATATAATACCGGACAAGGGAAAGCAAAGGTATACAAGAGGTTACTGAGATTGGTTTAAGACCTGCCGGAGCTGTTGGAACACCTGCAGAAAGGAGTACATAGGTTATGAAATACGATTTAAAAAGAATCATGCTGAATGCATGGAAGAACTACCGTAAGAACGACATTAGCTTTGCAGAAGCATTACACAGAGCATGGCTGTCAGCCAAAGCCGAAGAAATCAACGCAGAGCGCATTGAGAGGAGCAAAGCGGCAGCAGGCGTAGCAGAGGAGACAAATACATGGTCTGGCTGGAAAAAGCTCGGATATGAAGTAATACACGGCTCTAAAGCATTATTTGGTTGCGCATTGATTTGGGGTTCCAAGGGTGACGGAGCAATATACAAAGCGAGTTTCTTTGGTAGATCACAGGTACAAGAAATAACAGCATAAAAATAGCCCCTTATCAGTGCTACCAACGCTGATAGGGGCAGTAGATGACTGGACTCCAGCCAACAAACATATTAATCATAACATGGAGTCCAGGGAAAGGACAAGAGAAAAATGGCTTACGAGGTAATTGACGAAGATTTAAAGGTAGAAGCATGCGAGGTTGGGGACTTGACCTTGTCCCAGATCGAGAGCTTCTTGAGATTGTGGGGTGACGGAGAAAAGATTGAAACATTGACATTATTTTCAAGGCAAGACGGGACGATTGTACTGAATAAGAATCACCCGGGGTACAAAGCTTTTAAGGATTTTACGCTTTCATATCTGCAGTTAGAGGATAGCGAAAGGGAAAAACTGGATCCACCGGAAGGAATAAAAGAAGCTGCAGCTGTGATTGATAGAGCAATTGAGCAAAGAAGAGATGCAGCGGTTCTTGATATTTTACAACACAGTCGTATTGGCGGAGTGCCGTATAATACGCTGCAGAAGATATTTAAAAAGTATGATTGCGGTTCGATTGGTTTGTGTCAGATTTTCACTTATGGCGTGATTGAGGGAAAGAGAGCTGAGAGAGCCAGGAGGGCGCAACATCATGACTAAAAGAACAGAGTTGAATAAGACAATAAGACGAATGGAGACAGCAAAGATAAAAGTTTGTGATTACAATATTCTTACTAGAGGACAAGAGGTTTTGCCTTATGAGGAGTATGAATTAATTAAGAATGCTGTAAAGCAGTATTATCATTTTTCGTCGCCTGAGTTTTGGATGTGGAAAATGCTGCAGTTTGGCTATGTGTATGGAAAGCGTGCGGAACGTGCAAGAAGGAGAAAATATAATGAGCAGAGAGGAATTGAAAGAATCAATAGACAGGATCATGGCAGATGCAACCGATGAAGAACTGGCAGATATAAGGGTGTTTGCTTTGGCATATTGCCAAGGTAGAAGATATCGGGACAAGAAAAGTTCCTTTGATGGTATGAAGATATAATGATAGCTCTCACCCTTCCGGGAAAAGTATTGGCGGATTGGAACCGGACGGCGGGAATTTTGTAACACGATAACGCGCGCGAGGTGCGACATCGCACAAAACCACAAATACAGGGTGCACTCTCTGAACAGTGAGAAGTTGTAAGACTGCTGCCCTTCCTGGAACGATACACCAATATCCGAACAGGACGGCAGGAGGTCAAGACTCGGAAACACTCGGATTGAATGTATATTCTGACATTTCGGACACCCTAAAAAGGTGACAAAAACAAGAGCATAAAAACTTGAAAGAAGGTGATAACAAAAGCCCCAGGTGCGGCAACACCACGGGGCTAAAACAGAAATAACCCAATACACACAATAAAGGGTCAACATGATTATAACTGTCATGCTGGCCTATTGCAATACGTGAACTTATGTTCAGAAAGGAGTATGGCATGGCAGTAGATAAGAGAGGAAGAAAACTACCAAAAGGCATCAGACAGCGTGGAAGAGGCTTTGAGGGGCGTTTCATGTACAAGGGAACAACCTATACTGTACAAGGCACAACGGTAACTCAAACGCAGAAGGAAATGACAGAACTTAAATATAAGTTGGAGCATGGCATATATGTTACAAAAGAGAAAATTACTCTTGATGAATGGTATAAAACTTGGTTGGAGGAATATAAAAAGAACCGGGTGAAAATAGGAACCTATATGAGCTATGAAAAATATTACCAGAGCATTATCAAAGAGAGACTTGGCAGCAGGCAGATCTCGGAGCTCCGGGGCGAGCATATTCAGAAACTATATAACGATTTAGTAAAAGAAGGGTATGCTTTATCAAGCATTAAAATTGTATCGGCTGTTTTAAACGGGTGCTTAAAGCAGGCCATGAAGAATGGATTGATTGAACGTAATCCGGTAAAGCTGGCAGAGTTACCACGGCAGACAGGAAAGAAAAAGGAGAGAATGGCCATGACAAAAGAACAGCAAGATTTATTTATGGAATATGCAAAAGAGAGTTATCTGTATCATTTCTTTGTGGTGATGCTTCGAACCGGTATGAGAAAAGGAGAGATGCAGGGACTTAAGTATTCTGACATTGATAAGAAACAGAAAGTGATTCATGTTCAAAGAACATTGAAATACATAGAGGGCAAGGGATATATGGAAGATACGCCAAAGACGAGAACTTCCACCAGAGACATACCGTTGACTGCTGCCACATTGGAGCATATAGAAGCGCAGCGGAAATACTGGGGATTCAAAGTAGTAAGAATGGACCGGTATTTATTTTGCAATGAAGAGGGCGGACCGGTCAGCAGGGAACGGATACAGGCAGAGATTGACAGAACAATAAACCGGATCCGGGAAGCCGGGTATGATTTTCCAAGAATCACAAGCCATGTATTTCGCCATACATTTGCAACCAGGGCAATTGAAGCAGGTATGCAACCACAAGTATTAAAAACAATACTGGGGCACAGTTCGCTTGCTATGACAATGGATTTATATAGCCATGTGTTACCGGATACAAAAGCGGAAGAAATGGAGAAAATAGCGAATATATTTTGAAATATTATATAAGAGATTAAGAAAGGCGCTCTGTTTTACGGAGCACCTTTGAGTTGCGTATTATTTGTGTATGGGATATTATGGATAGTAAACAGAGGTAGCTATTTGGAGGAAAGAAAAATGAAAAAATACTGGAAAGAATTGTTGCTGGGAGGAATAGTTTTACTAATTTTTATTCCGCTAGGAGTGGCCTTTTCGCTCAGTTTTAGGTTTATAATAACAGATACAACAAATGGCTGGATTGGATTTTGGGGGAGTTATTTAGGGTCTATAATAGGTGGAATAATTACTCTGTTTGTGTTGTGGAAGACAATAAGGACAGAAAAGGAGAGCAATGACAGGGAAGTAAAGATAGATTATTTTAATAATTTGACATGTATCTGGACAGAAATTGTGCAATGTATTTACGATACCTGTATGCATGGAGATAGATTGATAAACGAAAATAACGAAAAGGCAGAAATTCGAAATAATTATCTTGAAAGTATGTGTATAAAAGCAAATCAAGCAACAGCGTTGTGTGTTCAATTAGAAATACTGCTTGAAACTAGAAAAGAAATTTATAGTGTAAAAGATGTGCTGGATACAGTAATTGAATTAAGAGAAGAAATAGAAGAGATATTTGAGAAGTTAAGTGAATTAAAAGAAAATGAAAAGTCTGTTGATGAACAAAGAATTTTTTTGCGACGGAAAATTGAGGATTTGCAAGAAGATATACCAACGATATCAAATACAATAAAAGACATGGTAAATACAAATTTGTATTCATAAATTGGTAGCGGTGTAAAATACAAGGTTAAGACATCTGAAAGGGTGTCTTTTTTGTCCAAAATTTGACCAAAACTGCACGAATAGTAATAAACAAAGATAAAAAATAAAAGCCCGAAAACACAGTGTTTTCTAGGCTGAATAAACAAAGATAAACCTATATAAATAGGAAGAAATAGAAGTTTTGTTTTACGTGTGGAAGGTCACGAACACACGATTCATTTTCGCGTAGCAATGAGTCAGGCGTGCATGCTTGCATGGACATCTGACGAATGCCGCGGAGGCATATATGTTGATATATGACCTACGCCGGAAATCGGCGAAACCCTTGTAAGACCTTGGTTTTTCGGGTTTTACATCGGGTGATAGTATAGCATGGAAGTTCTGAAAAATCAAGGGAAGTACAAAAAAATGGCCAAAATGGGAAAAGAGGGATTTTCAAGGATATAGGGGAAAAACCTTAGAAATAGAGAAAAAATTATTGATAATGCGAAATCTGGAAACATAAAAATATACTAATAGAATCAATCTGGTTGCCTGTTCGTTAATGCTATGTTATGATACAGATAGGGAAACCAAAGCCAGGCGGCTACCCTTCTTTTACGGAGGGATAAAACACCCTCCTAACGAAAGAAAGGAGGGCGATGCGATGGTCACATATTCTGATATGATTCAGTTTTGTATATTCATTGTTGCCCTTGTAGGTCTTTGCTATGAGATTTTCAAGGGCAAACGAAGATAGCCGCCACTACCGCAAATAGTGACGGCTATTGTACAATAGCTTAATATTATAACTAAGGTAGCCGCTTGCGGTTTCCCTCTTTGTATCTTAAATATAGCATATCCGGTAGTGGGACGCAAGAGCATCAAGAAAATTACTGATGTTCCAAATGAAAAATTTTCTAATGAAAAAATTTGTAAAAAAAGAAAAAAGTGCTTGCATTTTCAGAAAGGCTATTATATAATAACACTTGTCGTTAAGAGATGCGACAGAAAAATAAGAGATGCGCGATTAGCTCAGTTGGTAGAGCACCTGACTCTTAATCAGGGTGTCCAGGGTTCGAACCCCTGATCGCGCACTATCAAATCACTGTTTTTAGAGGCTTGGAGCTCTGGGGACGGTGATTTTTTTGTGCCTGAAAATAGGGGCTTTATGGGGGATAAAACGGAAATCACTAGGGAAAGCAAGGGTGAAGTGCCTCTGTCGCAGATTCTGTCGCGAGAAAATAAACAGTCCAGGAAAGATGCAGATTCTTGATCCGTTAAGATTTTCCAGAATGCTGGATTCGATGATTTGTCATTGATAATCGTTGCATTATTCGCTACAATTATTATATTAGTTGGAAGATGACTCCCACCTCTATAGGTGGTGAAAAACAAGCTGGTATCAGTGGTGGGAGTCAATCCCCCCAGCTGATATAGCCTCCGGCAGGATTGCAGAGGCATTCTTGAAATAAAATAATAGGATGATATTATCCGTGATGGTGCAAATGTTTTGCAGATTGGAGACCAGATATGAGTAGAAAAAAGAATAGAAAAAAGAATTTTGTTAAGCAAATAGCAGTTGTAAACAAAACCCCTGTGAAACAGGAGAAACAGATGGTACAGCTGGATTTAGGACCGCGAAGAAGTGTTGCGTTCATCGGTTCGGAATGCTATCCATTTGTTAAGACGGGCGGACTGGGAGATGTTATGTCTGCGCTTCCAAAGACTCTGGCGAAGTTAAATCTGGATGTTAAGGTAATTCTTCCAAGATATAAATGTATTCCTCAGAAGTTTCAGGAAAAGATGGAGTACAGAGGTTCTTTTTATATGGATCTTTGTTCTGACGGGAAACAGTATTATGTAGGAATCATGGAATATCAGAAAGATGGAGTTGTCTATGATTTTATCGACAATGACGAGTTCTTTTCCTGGGGTAATCCGTATACGAACCTCATAGATGATATTCCGAAGTTCTGTTATTTTGCGAAGGCATCTCTTGCCGCACTCAATTATCTGGACTGGACACCTGACATCGTACATTGTCATGACTGGCAGGCAGCTTTAGTACCGCTTTATTTAAGAACCTGTTTTCAGAATACGAATGTTGGACGGGCAAATGCAGTACTTACGATACATAATCTGAGATTCCAGGGAATATATGACAGAAAAATGATTCAATACTGGTCAGGTCTTCCGGATTATGTATTCAATAAAGACTGCATGATTCAGAACTGGCTGGATGCCAATATGTTAAAGGGCGGTATCGCTTACTGTAATAAAATTACGACAGTTAGCAATACTTATGCGGGCGAGATTCAGACGGAAGAGTACGGTGAAGGTCTTGCGGAACATTTGAGATATCATAATAATAAAATCAGAGGAATTGTGAATGGAATTGATACAGATAACTGGAATCCTGCAACAGATAAACTGTTAACAGCTAATTATGATGCCGAGTCAGCAGTAGAAAATAAAAAGATAAACAAGAAAGCACTCCAGGAATCTTTGGGATTAGAAGTGGATGACCATAAGATGGTGATCGGACTTATTTCACGTCTTACCAACCAAAAAGGCCTGGATCTTGTAAATGCCGTAATTCCGGGGATTATGGATGGGAATACACAGGTGGTGGTTCTTGGTACCGGTGATGCCTGGTATGAAAATACATTCCGTTATTATGAATATAAATATAAAGGCAGTTTCTGCGCATACATTGATTACAATGAAAATGTCGCCCATGGTATTTATTCGGGCTGTGATGCGATCCTGGTTCCGTCAAGATTTGAACCATGCGGGCTTACACAGCTGATAGCTATGAGATATGGTGCGATTCCGATTGTCAGAGAAACAGGAGGACTTAAAGATACCGTTTCCCCTTATAATATGTACGACAATACAGGGAATGGTTTTACATTTGACCGGTATGAAAGCGGACTTCTTTACGATGCCATTAACAGGGCAAAGACGCTCTATTTTGAGAGCAGAAAGTATTGGGATGATATGGTGATCCGGGATATGAACAAAGATGTTTCCTGGGAAAAGAGTGCAAAACAATACAAAGATTTGTATGTAGAGCTGACACCGAGAAACTAAAAAAATATATGTAATAAAAATTATAAGGGTGTGTTGTTCTTAAGTGGAACGCACACCCTTGTAAAAGGTGAGAAATAAAAGGACATTTGTCCTAAATAAAAAGAAATATTGGTGCTAGAATATAGAGGTAGATGAGCTTTGCCAGAAAGTAGGAATGGTGTTCCAGAATCCGAATGATCAGATTTTCAAAAATACAGTTTTGGATGAAGTGATGTTTGGCCCGCTTCAGATTGGAATGAGCAAAAAGCAGGCGAAAGAAGTTGCATTAAAAGCACTGGATATGGTAGGCTTGAAGGGAGCGGAGAAGATCAATCCTTATGAGCTTGGATATAGGGATGCATTTTTGAGTCCTGAAGAGTTTGTTGCCTATAAGAAAGCGAACGCATAATACGAAAGGCAGGGGTTATTATGAGAGCATTTTGGATCGTACTGGACAGTGCAGGAATAGGAAATGCACCGGATGCAGAAGCATTTGGTGATAAGGGAAGCAATACATGGAAGACTTGTTATGATTCCGGAAAACTGCATATTCCGAATATGGAAAAATTGGGGATTTATAACATCGACGAGATGAATTATGGGGATAAGTCTTTAAGTCCAATTGGATGTTACGGAAGACTTCATGAAAAATCTATGGGAAAAGATACGACCATCGGGCATTGGGAGATGGCAGGTATGATATCTCCGAAACCATTTCCGGTATATCCAGACGGATTCCCGAAGGATGTGCTGGATGAATTCCGAAAGCAGACAGGACGGGAAGTGCTGTGTAATAAACCATATTCCGGAACAGAAGTTATCAAGGATTATGGGCGTGAGCACATGGAAACAGGTGCGTTGATCGTATATACATCCGCTGACAGTGTGTTCCAGATTGCAGCTCATGAAGATGTTGTGCCGGTAGAAACTCTGTATGAATATTGCAAAATAGCAAGAAAGATTCTGATGGGCGCTCATGCAGTAGCAAGAGTCATTGCAAGACCATTTGTAGGACAATATCCGAACTTCGAAAGAACAGACCGTAGACATGACTTTTCGCTTGTGCCGCCAAAACAGACGGTGCTGGATGATTTGAAAGATGCCGGAAAAGATGTCATCGGTGTTGGCAAGATATATGATATATTTGCCGGAAAAGGAATCACAGAGACAACTGCGAACCATGGAAATAAAAAGAACATGGAGAAAGTATTTGAGTTGCAAAAGAAAGATTTTAATGGACTGTGCTACATTAATCTGGTTGATTTTGATATGATATATGGCCATCGAAGAGATATTTTAGGATATACAACTGCATTAAATGAATTTGACAAGGATCTTGAAATATTTCTTGCTAATATGCGCGGCGATGATGTGTTATTTATCACAGCTGATCATGGCTGTGATCCGGGATATAAAGGAACTGATCATACGCGTGAGTCTGTACCGCTTCTGGGTTACAGTAAATGCTGGAAACAGGGCGTGAATATCGGAACAAGAGATACTTACGCTGATATAGCGGCCACCCTTGCACAGATATTTGAAATCGAGTATCATGGTGATGGTACAGGATTTCTTGAAATGCTAAAATAAAGACTGAAAATGAATAGTAATTAAAGTTATGAATGGGGCAGAAGCGTCTGGCGGGCGATTTTGCCCCTGTAACTGTAATAAGCGAAAATAGAAAGGATGATAGAAAACGAAATATGATAAAACATGTATTATTTGACTTGGATGGGACATTACTTCCTATGGATCAGAATGAATTTGTAAAGTATTATATGCCACTTCTGGCAAAGCGATTTGTAAAATATGGAATGGAGCCGAAAGCGCTGATCGGGACGATCTGGAAAGGTGTGGAGGCAATGGTACTGAATGATGGAAGCATGACCAACGAGGATGCCTTCTGGGAATGTTTTGAGAAAATATCTGGGCTTTCCAGAGCAGAGGTAGAGCAGGAGACGTTGGATTTTTATGCAAATGAATTTAATGAGGCAATTGCATCTACAAAACCGAATCCGCGCGCAGACCAGGTTGTTAAACTGTTGAAAGAACATGGTGTGAAAGTGTACCTTGCGACCAATCCGATCTTCCCGCGTGTGGGAACTATGAACCGTATCCGCTGGGCAGGAATCGATGCAGAAGACTTTGAAGTTATTACGACCTATGAAACATATCATTACTGCAAGCCGAATCCGAAATATTTTCAGGAAGTTATGGAGGAGTTTGGACTTAATCCAAAAGAATGCCTCATGGTAGGAAATGATGTGCAGGAAGACCTGACGATCCGCTCCCTTGGCGTAAAGACATATTTATTAACAGATACACTGGAAAATAAAAAGAACATTCCATTAGAAGAAGTTGAGACAGAGTACAAAGGGACTATGGAAGAATTATATGAATGGTTTCAGTCATATTTTGTTCACAATTAGTTTTCATTTTAAACATAGTTTCATCACACTTTGTGTCTATACTATTAATTGTTCGAAAGAACAAAACAATTTTCTTTTTCATAACTTTTTCCTCAGGGCTGCAACCTCCCAAACATGCAGTCCTATTTTATTGTCTAAAATTAAATTTAAGGATATATACAGCACCAAATAGCTGCTCTACAATATGAGTTATTTTCTATAGTTGCTGCGCCACTTATATTTTGCTGATTATACAAACTCGCCCAAAAGCGGCTCAAACAGTGTATAATCAGCAAAGCTATGCTCGCAACTATGACGAAAATGACTCAATTATTGTAGAGCAGCTATTTGGTGCTTTGTATATAGCGTTAAATTTATGCGGGAGGAGAGGGAGCTCTTGCCTTTTTCGCTTCGCGTATGCGAAAGTTGTGAAGGTTAGGTTATTTTATATTTCATAAGAAGAAGGAGTAGTGGGAGTCGGCGGAAGTTTCAAGAATAGGAAAATTTCATGAAGGTCTGCTTGCGGTTCAGATAACTGCTTAGTGGCGGGAAGAAGATATAAATTGTAAATTCCCGGCTATAGAAATAGTAACCCCTGAATAAAATAATTGAGCAATTTGCGTTGTAGTTGCGAGCATAGCCTGTGTGATTATACACTGTTTGAGCCGTCTTTATGGCGAGTTTGTATAATCACACAGAGATAAGCGGCGCAGCAACTACAGAAAATTGTCTCATTTTTTATTCAGGGGTTACTATTATATATAGGGTCAAAATTACAATTTATATTTTCGTTTACACCATCCGATCGTGCTCTGTGAAAAATTCCGTTGTAGTCGGGTAGGTATAACTCTTACCAATTTCCTTGAGCAGCACGACATTTAATTTTCCGCCCAGGTTTTTCTTGTCGAGGGCAATGGCTCCGATCAGGTCGTGGAGCATAAGGTCACACTTGTGTGGAAGTCCATAGACATCCAGGACTTTGCGTATATGTTCCGCTTCGCCGGGGTTCGTCAGTCCCATTTCCTCTGCAATCTTTGTAATCTGATACATTCCGATGGCAACTGCTTCACCGTGGCTTTCGCGTGTGTAGTGGTAATGCTGTTCGATTGTGTGTGCCAGAGTGTGACCAAAGTTCAGGAGCATGCGCTCGCCGGTGTCGAACTGATCGTGCTCAACAACGATTCGCTTGATATCTACACAGCGATAGATAACTTCGGTCAGATCTTTCTTCAAATCTTCAAATGAGGTGTGTGCCTCCAGATTTTTGAATAAATCAGCATCCCAGATGCAGCCGTATTTGATGACCTCGCCCATACCGTCGTTGATGTAACGCTCTGGCAGTGTATTTAATACAAGTGGGTCGATGAGCACAAGAGCCGGCTGATAAAAAGCACCGACCAGGTTCTTGCCTTCCGGCAGATCTACGGCGACTTTTCCACCGACGGAAGAATCGACCTGTGCCAGAAGTGAGGTCGGAATCTGGATAAACTTGATCCCGCGAAGGAAGCTTGCGGCTGCAAATCCTGCCAGATCTCCGATGACGCCGCCTCCGAGGGCAATGATCAGATCACTTCGTGAAAAACGGGCTTCCAAAAGTGCGGAATAGATTTTCGGAAGACTTTGAAAACTCTTGGTTGGCTCACCGTGTGGGAGAATAAGAGAATGAACCTCATATTTATCTTCCAGTGTTTTTACAATAGTATCTCCGTACAGAGGAAATACGTTGTCGTCTGAGATGATCATGATTTTTTTTCCGGAGTAAACTCTTTCGATATGGCTTCCGGTATCTTTCAAAATATTATTTTCAATATAAATGGAGTAGCTGTGTGCTCCGAGGTCTACATATAATTCCATGCTGATAATCCTCTTCTTTCTTTTACACCTGTGAAAACGTCAAGACTCGCGAACGGGTCTTGAATAGTTAAAATGTTTTTCCGACTACTTTTGCAATCTCAGCAACCTGTTTCAGCAGTGCATCATATTTCGCAGGTTTCAGAGACTGGGAACCGTCGCACAGTGCCATCTCAGGATTGTTATGAACCTCGATCATCAGACCGTTTGCTCCTGCAGCAACAGCAGCCTTAGCCATTGGTTCAACCAGCCACCATTTTCCACCGGCATGGCTTGGATCAATGATGATCGGAAGATGTGAAAGTTTTTGGATAACCGGGATACTCTGGAGATCCAGTGTATTTCTTGTATAGGATTCAAATGTACGGACACCGCGCTCACATAAAATAACATTTTCATTACCGGATGCCATAATGTATTCTGCAGACATCAGCCACTCTTCGTAGGTAGCGTTTAGACCACGTTTCAGAAGAATCGGGCGGTCTACCTGTCCTAACTGTTTCAACAGATCGAAGTTCTGCATGTTTCTTGCACCAATCTGTATCAGGTCAACTTTTTCGTTGAATACATCCAGATATTCGGCGGACATCAATTCTGTAACGATTGGCAGTCCTGTTGCAGCTTTTGCTTCACAGAGGATATTCAGACCTTCAAGACCGAGTCCCTGGAATGAATATGGACTTGTACGAGGTTTGAAAGCACCACCGCGGAGCATGTTGGCTCCGGAAGCTTTCGCAGCTTTTGCAATCTCAAGAACCTGGTCTACAGACTCTACAGAACAAGGTCCGGCGATCAGCGCCAGATTATCTCCTCCAACCTTGACTCCGGACACATCGATGATGGAGTTGTCCGGGTGGAAAGCGCGGCTTGCTAATTTGTAAGGCTCCTGCACATGCATAACCTTTGTGACAGCAGGATCAACTTCGAAGAGTTTCGCGTCGATACGTGATGTGTCACCGATACAGCCGATGATCGTCATCTCTGCTCCTTCAATTACGTGAGTGTCCAGACCTCTTGCTTTGACCATATTTTCAACACGTTCAATATCTTCCTTTGGGGAAAGTGGTTTTAATACAATAATCATAATAGTAACTCCTTCTATACCTTTATATATGTAACATCTATAATATTCACACTGTAAAATTTTAGTTGTTTAAAGTGTGAAACTAATACATATAGTACCCCGTTAGAATAGCATTTGTCAATGGGTTTTATGAAAATATCTCTCATTATGTTCCAGTTTAATTAAGTTGACTTGATACAGGGCATTTGCTAAAATGAAAGAGGAAAAATAAGGGTTTATCTAGCAACAAAAAAGTTTACAAAGACAGAAAATTTTCAAGGGAGAGTAAGGGAAATTTAATAAGGAGGAAATGCGATGTTAGAGTTAACATTTGGGGAACAGGTCAAAATCGTTCTGAACCGTAAAGATATGACGATCAAGCAGCTTGCGGAGATGATTGAAGAACGAACAGGAAAGAAAATGTCCAGACAGAATCTGACGCAGAGACTGGCCAGAGATAATTTTCAGGAACAGGACATGCGTTTAATTGCATCTATATTAGAGTGCCCATTTCATCTGAGTATACTGGAAGAGAATGCGGATAGTGAATATACAACCCGTGAAAATATCAAAATCGATAAGCGAGCTGAAAATAATATTATTATAGATGAAGAACCACAACAGCTGACACTGAATCTGGAGTATGATGAACCAGAGCAGGTACAGGAAGAACAGCCGGTAAAAGCAAGGGAATTTGGCATATCTGGAGCAGAACGTGATATTACAATTGGAGAACTGGTAGATATCCATAAAGATTTAGATCAGATGGAAGAAACATCAGAATATGCAGACCAGACAGAATATGAAGAACCGGCAGAATATGAGGAGCCGGCAGAATATGAGGAGCCGGCAGAATATGAAGAACCGGCAGAATATGAAGAAGAGCCGCAGTCTTCGGAAGTTCCTGAGTATGACAAGCAGGAGGATGTGAAGGATATTCTGGAAGAAATGGCTGCGATAGAGGCTGAAGAGAAGAAGGCAAGAGAAGACAGAGAAGAAAGAGAAAGAGAAAGAGAGCGAGAAAAGGAACAGGAAAAAGAGCAGGAGAAGCCACGTGGCTGGAGGGCTTATTTCCCGCGCCGTAAGAAAAAGCAAGCAGAGGCGGTTCATGAGGACAAGCAGGAAGCTGCCACAGAACAGTTGGAGGCAGAATCTGCGATGAATCAGGCGCAGCCGGAAGACAAGACAGAAGAGGCTGTATCGGAAGAACCATATCAGGAGTCAGAAGAATATCAGGAGCCGAAAGAATATCAAGAAGCTGAAGAGCATCAGGAGCCGGAAGAATATCAGGAAGCTGAAGAGTATCAGGAGTCAGAACCGTACCAGGAAGAGGAGCAGGCATACGAAGAATATGTTGAGGAAAATCAACAGGATATGGAAGAAGAGTTTGCTGATACCGCACAGGATTGGGAAGCTCCGGAAGAAGAAAATGTGGGTGATATCAACCCATATACGGGCATGGAATATGAATCCAACAGTGTGAGAATGCATCCAAAGAGAATCGGTTATGTCCAGGTCTATGACAGAAGTGATCATCAGTGGACCGACATGACAGAGTGGGCATTCCTTGGATATCAGGAGCGCAAGAAAGCGCTTCTCGGCAAGGATTACGAGCCTCCGATTTATCTGGATTAAGTAATAGTAGATCATTTGTGAGGAGAAATAAGAAGATGAGATGGGAAGAACTTCTGTCGGCAAAGAGATGTCGTGGTGGACAGACGAGAGGGAGAAATGCTAAAAGTTCAGACTTGCGGAGTGAATTTGAAAAAGATTACCATCGAATTATTGGCAGTGCTTCATTTCGAAGACTTCAAGATAAGACACAGGTATTTCCACTGGATAAAAGTGATTTTATCCGGACAAGACTAACTCATTCTCTGGAGGTTTCTTCTTTTGCAAAATCTCTTGGACAGAACATCGGAGAAAACATTTTAGTTTACAAAAAAGATTCTGAGTTTACACCACAGATGAAAGAAGATATATGTAATATTTTGCAATGCGCAGGGCTGATTCACGATATCGGGAATCCGCCCTTTGGGCATTTTGGAGAAGATGTGATCCGGGAGTGGTTCGAACGGAAGCTGCCACTTATGACATATCATGGAAAGTCGATGGAACAAGTGATGAGCCGGCAGATGGTAGAGGATCTGTATCATTTTGAAGGAAATGCACAGGCGTTCCGGCTTGTGACGAAACTGCATTTTCTGGTGGATGAGCGAGGTATGAACCTGACGTATGCGCTTCTGAGCACCATTGTAAAATATCCGGTGCCGTCCACAGGAATCGACTTGGATTCCGGGGATATTAAGACGCGCAAGATGGGATATTATCTGGCAGATGAGAAAATGTTCCGTGAGATCGAGAGGGAGACTGGAACGAATGGCTGTCGGCATCCGTTGACGTTTATATTAGAGGCGGCAGATGACATAGCATATAAGACTGCGGATATCGAGGATGCATTTGTAAAAGGGTACTTAAGTTATCATACATTGCTGGAGGAACTTAAGGAACTGCAAATGATGTATCATCAGGAAACGAATATATTTCGCCCGGCGGATAAGCTGGAAGAGTTATATTTTCGGGGGAAAGAGATGCATGTGGCAAATCCAGAGGAGTATGCAGTAAAGAACTGGATCATCCGTGTTCAGGGATTTGTGATCAACTGCGCAACTTATGGGTTTACATCGAATTATGATGCAATTATGAAGGGTGAATATAAGTATGATCTGTTTCACGGTACTTACTGTGAGCGGCTGATGCAGCTTCTTGGTGACCTGGCATACAGAGAAGTCTTTACATCGGAACCTATTTATCGAATGGAAGTGACAGAATCTGTCATGCTGAGTGATCTTTTGAATAAGTTTATGACAGCAATCATCAAATATGATGACCCTTCGCAGAAATTAAATTCCATGGATCTTAGGATTGTGTCATTTATTTCTGATAACTATAAGCGGGCATATCATTGTCAGGCAGAGGGCAAGACGGAGGCGGAAAAACTGTATTTGAGGATTCTGCTTGTGACAGATTATATATGTGGAATGACGGACAGCTATGCAATGCGTCTTTATCAGGAAATGCGAGGAATGTTTTTGAGTGGAACAGAATAGACTGTGGTAAATGATACAAGTCAGGACGGATAGGATTGAAGAGGTTTATTCGATATCTGTATGAATATGAAGGGAATCAGAAAAAAAGAAATGTCGGGTTTGTAAAAGTCGAACAAGATGGGAAAGAAACAACGATTTCTGTACATGGGAAAGGGCTGTGTGGAAAAAGCAATGAAAACATTTCCTGTTATCTTATAAAATTGGATTCTGAGATGGGAAATATACTTTTCGTTCCGGCAGGAGAGATACAGATTGGAATGATTTCCTGCGGGGGATGTTTTTGCTATACAGAAGAACTGATAGGAGCTGGCTATGGAAAGACAGAGCAGAGTGTCGGTCAGACGTGTGAGAAAAAAGACGACATTTGTGGGCTTGGTCTTGGTGATCCCAAGGAAGCATTTTATGTAGCGCTTTGGAATGAGGAAATGTATGGAGACCTTGATATTGCGAGGGCGAAGGTCTTTCAAGAATTCGATAGTGATAAAACCGCCGGGGAATCTAAGAGTATTAAGAGTATAGACGAAAAAGAGGCAGAGGTAGAAACGCAGTTCGGGGACGATGAAGAGACAGAAAATCTGGAAGAAGAACAGCCAGAGAAAAAAGAACAGGAAACAGTAGAAGAATCCTCGGAGAAAAAGGAACAGGAAACAGTAGAAGAGTTCCCAGAGAAAAAAGAACAGGAAACAGTAGAAGAATCCTCGGAGAAAAAAGATCTGAAAAAAGACGATAGAGACACAGATTTGCAAAATTTCCGGCGGCAGATCATGAAAATCCAGCGTGGAGAAATCAGTATCCTGCCACGATGCGAGTGGAAACTTGCCAATAATAATTTTCTGCTTCATGGATATTATAATTACCGGCATCTTGTTCTGATTGACGAAGGTAATCAATTAAAGCTGGGAGTTCCTGGCATTTATCATGAACGGGAAGCAAGAGCGGCGGCAACATTTGGATTTCCGGAATTTATTGCAGAAGCAGATGTGAATGTGACGCTTGAACCACAGGAAAGAAATGAAAATCAGCAATTCGGCTACTGGTGCCGGCAGGTGCGAAGACCGCCGAGATAGTAAGGAGTAAAAATGACTGCAGATGAAAAATATATGCGGGAGGCAATCAAACAGGCGAAAAAAGCATATGCTATCGGAGAAGTTCCGATTGGCTGTGTAATCGTGTATCAGGACAAAATTATTGCTCGCGGATATAATCGAAGAACAATCGATAAAAATACACTGGCTCATGCGGAGCTTCAGGCAATCCGTAAAGCAAGTAAGAAAATGGAAGACTGGCGGCTGGAAGAATGTACGATGTATGTGACTCTGGAGCCGTGCCAGATGTGCTCCGGCGCAATCGTTCAATCTCGAATGACAAGAGTTGTAGTTGGCTGTATGAACCCAAAGGCAGGATGCGCAGGATCTATATTAAATCTATTGCAGATGCCGCAGTTCAATCATCAGGTAGAGCTTACAACAGGGGTTCTGGAAGAAGAATGCAGTCAGATGATGAAAACATTTTTTAAAGAACTGAGGGAAAAACGTAAAAAAAATAAGCAATAATCCAAAGTTACGGATTATTGCTTTTATTTGTGCACGAATAATATTTTTTTCGTGCGTTGTGCGTCGAACACGATCCAACGAACGTTACCCTGGCAGTAAACTCAACCCAGGCACCCTTACGGCACCCGAAAGATTCCACTTAGTGCTGCTTCGTTCCCGACCTGACACGGTTCATGGATTTTCGTCGCGTAAGACCCAGATATCAACGCCACATACCAGGGGCGGCTTCACCAGACCAATGCCCTCGGCACAACATCACCCCTGCTATAGCGGATTGCAGGTTCAAGGTACCGCTACCACCCCGGCTGCACAAGTCCATATTATAACGGAAGATGGTGGAAAAGTCAATTGGGGACGGGGTTTTTTCAGTTTTACCCCGGTTCTTTTTCAAAAAAACCCCGTCCCCAATTGAACTTTAACCGGTTCTTTTTCAAAAAAACCCCGTCCCCAATTGAACTTTAACCTGTCCCTTTTTGATTTCAGGTGGTATAATCGTTCGAAAAGGAGCATATATTTATGAAGATTTTACTTGTCGCGATCAATGCGAAATATATACATTCGAACCTTGCCGTGTATTGTCTGAAGGCATATGCCGAAAAGAATATGCCGCAGGATGTGAATGTTCAGATAGAACTGGCGGAATATACGATCAATCAGAACAGAGATGAGATTTTAAAAGATATTTATAGGAGACAGGCAGAGATGATCTGTTTTTCATGTTATATCTGGAATCTGGATTATGTGGAGTCGATGATTCGGGATGTGAAAAAAGTTATGAAAGATGTAATCATCTGGGCAGGGGGACCGGAGGTGTCCTATGACTCCCGGGAGACTTTGGGGAGGCTGCCGGAACTGACTGGTGTGATGAAAGGGGAAGGTGAGAAGACATTTGCAAAATTATGTGAAGTGTATGGGAAGCGTTCCGAAACATCAGAATTATCGCTGGAGCAGATAGACGGGATTACATTCCGATGTCCGGATGGGACGATCTGTGAGCGGCCGTGGCGTGTGCCAATGGATTTGAGTGAGGTCCCATTTGTCTATCACGATATGAAAAAGTTCGAGAACAAGATCATTTATTATGAGACGAGCCGGGGGTGTCCATTTTCATGCAGCTATTGTCTGTCTTCGATTGATAAGCGGCTTCGATTCCGGAGCCTGGATCTAGTGTTTAATGAACTGCAGTTTTTCCTGGATCATAAGGTTCCGCAGGTGAAGTTCGTGGATCGTACATTTAACTGTAAACATGACCATGCTATGGCAATCTGGAAATATATTCAGGAGCATGACAATGGAATCACGAATTTTCACTTTGAAGTTGCGGCGGATTTGCTGAATGATGAGGAAATCAGACTGATCCGGCAGATGCGTCCGGGACTGATCCAGCTGGAAATCGGGGTGCAGTCTACGAATACGGATACGATTCGGGAGATTCGAAGAACAATGAGGCTTGAGGAAGTCCGTGAGCATGTGGCAAGGATAAAAGAAAAGGGAAATATCCATCAACATCTGGATCTGATCGCAGGACTTCCGTATGAAGACATAAAAAGCTTTCGAAAGTCATTTGATGATGTCTACAGCATGCGCCCGGACCAGTTACAGCTTGGTTTTCTGAAAGTGTTAAAAGGTTCGTATATGCAGGAGATGCAGCAGGAATATGAGCTGCGATATAAAGATGAGCCGCCGTATGAAGTACTTTCTACAAAATGGCTTCCATATTCAGATGTAATTGAGCTGAAAGGGATTGAAGAAATGGTGGAAATCTACTATAATAGTGGACAATTCACCCATGTAGTGGAAGCGTTGGTGAAAAACTATGCATCTGCATATCAGATGTACCAAGATTTGTGGCAGTATTATGAAGAGCATGATTACATGGGGATTCAGCACCGAAGAAGCGCCCGGTATGAGATCGTGCTGGATTTTGTGAAAGAAAAATATCCAGAGCAGGCAGACGTAATGCGGGAACTTCTGACTTATGATTATTATCTCAGGGAAAATGCGAAGAGCCGTCCGGAATTTGCAGGCGAAGATGCAACAGACAAGCGGTTTGTCAGAGCATTTTATGAAGAAGAGGAAAAAGAACGAAAGCATTTGCCGGGATATGAACAGTTTGATAGAAATCAGATGCGCAAGATGACGCACCTGGAATATTTCCCGCATATGGGGAAAATGTTACTTTTTGATTACAAGTTTCGAAATCCATTGAATCAGGAAGCGAGAACGTGTATGATAAAGAAAGATTCGTTGGAAAGAAGAGGATAGAGAATGAATTTCAATGATAAAAAGACAAGGAGAATCATTTCAATCGTAGTACTTGTTGTGATTGTCGCGATGGTGGCAACGATGATTATCCCTTATATGATGGCCTAGAATAAACCGGAAAGGATGCAGAAAATAAGATGGCGCGAAGAAGACGCAGGAGAATGACCAGGAAACAGGCGAGAATGAGAAGACGCAGAATCAGGATTGCAGGATTTTGTCTTGCAGGCTGTATTCTGATACTTGGAATTGTCTGTGGCGCGTTTCATCACTATGTATCACAGTTTCCGGAGGATAAGATTGCAGAGAATATCTATGTCGGAACCGTAGATCTGTCCGGGCTTTCAAAAAAAGAGGCACTAGAGAAACTGGCCGGTCAGAAGAAAGCAGATCAGAAGCAGACGGTATCGTTGACTGTGGAAGGTCAGAAGGCAGAAGCGACACTTGAGGAATGTGGATTTGATTACGCAGACGTGAAGGCGAATGTGAAGGCTGCCATGGACTATGGAAAAAGCGGCGGACTTTTTGGACGATATAAGAGTCTTCGTAAACTATCTAAAGAAAAAGTTGTCCTGAGCCCGGAATATACATTGGATCAGAAAGCGACGGAGAACATTCTGGAAGAACGGGCAGTTCCATTTGCAAAGCACGCACAGAATGCGACCATTACGAAAAGTGGAAGCGGACTTCAGATTAACAAAGAGGAAATTGGCGAGACCGTAGATAAGAGTGGAACTATAAAAGCAATTAAGAAACATTTAAATGACTCCTGGGATCATGGATCATTCGCCATGGAGGCAAAGGTAAAAGAAGAACAGCCAAGTGTGACAGAGGCGGATCTGTCCACGATACAGGATGAACTTGGCTCATTTTCTACAGATGCCGGAGGCGGAGAACGCTGGAAGAATCTGAAAAATGGTGTGGAGAAACTGAATGGTACAGTCGTGATGCCGGGAGAACAGATTTCGGTTCACGATGTAACAGCACCATATGATGAAGAACATGGATATGTGCAGGCAGGTTCTTATGAGAATGGTCAGGTCGTAGATACATATGGCGGTGGCATCTGTCAGGTTTCCACGACACTCTACAATGCAGTGCTATTCTCTGAATTGAAAGTCGTAAAACGGTATCCACATTCGATGCTGGTGTCCTATGTACCGCCGTCAAGAGATGCGGCAATTGCCGGTGACACGAAAGATTTTGTGTTTGAAAATAACTATGATACTCCGATTTACATTTTTGGAGAGATTGATGACGATAATCAGCTTTGTTTTGCAATTTACGGAAAAGAGACAAGAGATAAGACAAGAAAGATTGAATTTGAGTCGGAAGAGGTATCGACAGAAGAGCCGGGAGTCAAGTATAAAGCAGATGCTGAACTGGCGCTTGGAGAGATGGAAGTGACCGGAAGTGCACATACGGGGAAAGAAGTAAAACTTTGGAAGATTGTCTATGAGAATGGTAAGCAGGTGAGCAAAGATGTCATTAACGAAAGTACTTACAGCAAAGCGGACAAAACCATTTCTGTAGGAATCAAGACAAAGAACAGCAGTGCGGCAGCGGTTGTGAAAGAAGCAGTCTCAACACAGGATAAAGTAAAGATACAGGCGGCGATTGGCGAGGCGAGTTCCATGGAATCTTCGTCTGAGCAGTAAGAATGCCGGGAGGAATTTTCTGCCGGGTAAAAAGAACAGATTTGTTTTTTTTGAAAATCAGGAAATCAATGAGAAAATAAATGGAATAAAAGACAGGAGGTGAACAGACAAGATATGAAGTTTGAGACAGAACATGGCTGTGTGGTCAGTGAGATGGCAACAGCTTACGGAAATTCAAAACAGATAGGAAGATATGCAATTGCGGCGGCAATGAATGAAGTGCTGACGCGGGCGGAACGGGTGGATCAGATGGAAATCAGAGTCTGTGCACCGCTGGAAGAAAAGAAAACGCATCTTTATGATGTGAAAGCTGAAGCCGCGCGCTGCGCAAGAGAACACGGTCAGACGTTTTGGGAGCCGGAGATTATCCGCGCAGCCTGGGCAGCAGGTACATTTGTACAGGTGAACGCTTTGGCGGCTGATGTAAAGCAGCAGGCGTGGAACAAGGAGACGATGCGAGCCGGTCAGGACATTGTCCTTACAAAATGGATTGGTCTGGAGGGAACTCTACGTATTCTGGATGAAAAAAGAAGAGAACTTGGAAAGCGTTTTTCCGGAACTTTTTTGCATCAGGTAGAGGAATTCCGAGAGACCATCTTCGCAGAACGTGAAATCAGGGTTGCAAAAGCCGGAGGCGTATCTGTCATGCGCCAGGTTGGAGAAGGCGGTATCTTTGCCGCACTTTACAGACTGGCTAAGGAAGCTGATACCGGACTTGTAGTGGATCTCAAGGCAATGCCTGTGAGACAGGAAACAATCGAGATTTGTGAATATTATAAGCTCAATCCGTATCAGCTTGCTTCCACGGGAAACATATTAATGATATGTGATGACGGGGAAGCACTGGCAGATGCGCTTCGAAAAGAGGAGACAGAGGCGGCTGTGATCGGACGCCTTACGGATAATAATGACAAAATAATACAGAATGGGGAGGACATCCGCTATATCGACCGTCCTGCTCCGGACGAATTGATGAAGATATAGCAGAATCCTCCAAAGTGGAGGTTTAAGATGAACGAAATTCGTAGTGAGATATTAAAACATCTGGAAAAGAACAGCAAAGCTGATCTTGGGGAACTTGCAATTTTACTTGGGACAGACGAAATTTCTGTTGCAAATGAAATTGCAGACATGGAGAAAGAAGGGATTATCTGTGGTTACCATACACTGATCGACTGGGACAAAGCCGGAAGAGGTTTTGTGAATGCATTGATCGAAGTTCGCGTGACCCCGCAGAGAGAGCGTGGATTTGACCATATGGCTGACCGTATTGTGAACTATCCGGAAGTAACTGCAGTTTACCTGATTTCCGGATCTTATGATTACCTTGTCAGCATTGACGGAAAGACACTGATGGAAGTATCAAGATTCGTATCAGAGAAGTTATCGACTCTGGAAGGTGTAGTAGGAACAACGACACATTTCGTCTTAAAGAAATATAAGGATCATGGAACGATTCTGAAACATGAGAAAAAAGAAGAAAGGATACCGGTGATGCCATAATGAGAGATCCATTATCTAAGAAAATAACCGGCATTGCACCGTCAGGTATCCGTAAATTTTTTGATATTGTAAGCGAGATGCCAGATGCAATTTCCCTTGGAGTGGGGGAGCCGGATTTTGACACTCCTTGGAGAGTACGGGAGGAAGGAATCTATACTCTGGAAAAAGGACGTACATTTTATACGTCAAATGCAGGACTTAAGGAACTGCGTCAGGAAATCAGCAACTACCTGGACAGAAAGATCCATGTGCGTTATGACTATGTGCATGAGGTTATGGTAACGGTTGGCGGAAGTGAGGGAATTGACCTTACCATGCGTGCTATGCTAAATCCGGGAGATGAAGTGCTTGTGCCTGAGCCGTCTTATGTATCCTACGCACCGTGTGTCACACTGGCAGATGGTGTGCCGGTGCCGATTCCGATGAAAGAGGAGAATGAATTCAAACTAACAGCAGAAGAACTGGAAGCTGCAATCACACCGAAGACAAAAATTCTGGTGCTTCCGTTCCCGAATAACCCGACCGGCGCGATCATGACAAAAGAAGACCTGGAACCGATTGCCAAACTTGTAGAGAAATATGATCTCTATGTATTGTCTGATGAGATTTATTCAGAACTGACTTATAAGACAGAACATGTTTCCATTGCATCCCTTCCTGGTATGCGGGAGAGGACGCTGGTCGTAAATGGATTCTCAAAAGGTCTTGCCATGACGGGATGGAGACTGGGGTACATATGCGGACCGCAGATCATCATGGAGCAGATGGTGAAGATCCATCAGTACGCAATCCTGTGTGCACCGACAAACAGTCAGTATGCAGCAATCGAGGGATTGAAGAACTGTGATGATGAGATTCAGAAGATGCGCACAGCATATAATGAGAGAAGACGTTATCTTATGCATACGTTTAAAGAAATGGGGCTTCGTTGCTTTGAGCCATTTGGAGCATTTTATGTGTTCCCGAACATTCAGGAGTTTGGGATGACGTCTGAAGAATTTGCGACGGAACTGCTTCGAGAGGAGAAGGTCGCAGTTGTTCCGGGAAGTGCATTTGGTGCAAGTGGAGAAGGATATATCCGAATTTCCTACGCATATTCATTGGACGATTTGAAAGAAGCGCTCGGACGGGTAAATCATTTTATCGAAAAACTGAGAAAAAAATAGAGGCTTTGATATTGTTAAAAAAATGCTAATAAAGCCTGAAAATAAAGAAAAAATGAAAGGGAAGAGACATATCTGCAAGCATACAGGTATGTCTCTTTCTGCAAGTAATTTGTTCATAATATGCAAAAAATATCAATTAAGATAGAAAGAAAAACACATTTTTACTAGAAAAACCATTGACTTATTGTATAAAATTAAGTACAATTTTGTACAAATAGTTTTTTTGAATAAATGCAGAAAGGTGATAGATAAATGCTAAATATCGTACTGCACGAACCGGAGATACCAGCGAATACTGGGAATATCGGACGCACATGTGTGGCAACTAATACCAGATTACATCTGATCGAACCATTAGGATTTCGTCTGGATGAGAAAAACCTGAAACGGGCCGGTATGGATTACTGGGGAAGTCTGGATGTGACTACATACATTGATTATGCGGATTTTCTGGAACGCAATCCAGGAGCAAAGATCTACATGGCGACGACCAAGGCACCGAAGGTGTACACGGAAGTGAGTTATGAACCGGATTGCTATATTATGTTCGGAAAAGAGAGTGCGGGGATACCGGAGGAGATTTTGGTACAACATCAGGAAGACTGTGTAAGAATTCCGATGGTGGGTGATATCAGATCTTTAAACTTAAGCAATTCCGTGTCGATTGTTCTTTATGAAGCTCTGCGGCAAAATGGCTTTGCAGGGATGAATCTGGAAGGACATCTGCACAGATTACACTGGGGAGACTCAGGGAAACTATTATAATAGCCTTCATGAAAATATAAAAACACTCTGTAAATATATGAAAAAATGATAAATTTATAGATTTTCCAGGTTTGGTATATTATAATTTCAATTAGAAGGTTTATTCTATCTAAAGGGAGAGGTGGTGAGCAAACGGCAGAAGCAGCCATTGAGAAGAAGGGGGAACGGAAAACCTCTGGAGTTCTTAATGTGAAGCTTGGGGAAGCTTTGTACTGCTGAGTCCCAGACACGGACAATGGGATGAAAGCCTGAAAGAAGAATTAAAAGTCCGAAAAATGCCATAACAGCAGATGCTGTGGCATAACAGAACCAAGAAAATAAAGAAAAGGAAGTGAACTTATGGAATTACAGATTCAAGACTTAGTTTCGTCAATCCGCAAAGACGGAATTGAGGCGGCTAATGCAGAAGCAGAAGCAATTATTTCAGAAGCTAAGAAAAAAGCAGAAACAATTGTAGCAGATGCGAAGGCTGAGGCTAAGAGTGTTCAGGAAGCTTCAGAAAAAGAGATCGGTATTCTTAAAGAAAGCGCTGCAATCAGTGCAGAGCAGGCAAAAAGAGATGCTATGCTTGCATTCAAAACTGAGGTACAGGCTGAATTTGAAAAGATTCTTTCAGCAAAGATTGAGAACAATCTCTCAGACGCAGCTCTTGGAAAACTGATCCACGCTGTAGTATCAGATGAAGATGTGAAGAATTATGCAGTTGAAGTTTCAGAAGTGAACGATTCACTCAAAGCAGAACTTGCAGAAGAGATCAAGAATGGACTTGAAATCAGACCTACAAAGGGTGTCCGCGCAGGATTCCGTTTGGCTGCAAAAGACGGTTCAGGTTATTTCGACTGTTCTGATGATGAGATCATGCAGATGCTGATGCCATACTTCAGAGATCTCGATTTCTAACAGGAGGTGCATATGGCTTCATATTATTACTTGATATCAAGCCTGCCGGACCTGAGAACAGACGGGGAGATGCCATTTTCCTATGAGGAATTTCTTGGCATGTGCCAGTCAAATGTAAGTGAATCAAAGTATGAGTGCTTAAAGAACCTGACACTTTCGTCAGAAGAGGGACCAATCATGAAAGAGTGGGCTGCCTCTTATAAGAATCTTATGAGCGAACTCAACTATCAGAGAAGTGTAAATCTGGGAAGACCATATCTGGCATCCTATGATAAGGATTCTGTGACTGCACAGGTAGCAGGAGCAGCGCTGGCTGCAAAGAATCCGCTGGAAGCAGAGAAGATCTTGCTGGATTATGAATTTGATAATCTTGATTCATTGGTAGGCTTGCATACTTTCGATGATGTATATTTATTCGGGTATGCGATTAAATTAAAATTGCTTGAACGCCAGAGCTGTTTTGTTCAGTCAAAAGGACAGAAGGAATTCAAACGTCTTTTTGATCAGGTGCAGCAACGCGTATATAGCTTATAACAGGAGAGAATTGATGGAAACAGTAACAGGATATGTAACTGGTATTAACGGAAACCTGGCAAACGTCAGCTTTGATGGTGCAGTTCATAAGAACGAAGTTGCTTATATTCTTGTTGATGGAAAACGTCTTAAAGGAGAGGTTATCCGAATCAACAATGGTGTTGCCAGCATGCAGATCTACGAGATGTCAAATGGTATCAAAGTCGGAGATCAGGTAGAGTTTACTGGTGAGCTGATGAGCGTAGAACTTGGACCAGGTCTGTTAACCCAGGTATTTGATGGACTTCAGAACCCGTTGCCGGATCTTGCAGAGCAGTGTGGATTCTTCCTTGAGAGAGGTGTGTATCTTGATCCTATTCCAGATAGAGACTGGGAGTTCACACCATCTGTAGCAGTTGGAGATTCCGTAGAAGCAGGAGATTCAATCGGTAGTGTTCCTGAAGGATTATTTAAACATGAAATTATGGTTCCGTTCACACTGAAAGGTAGTGACTGGACAGTTAAATCTATTAAAGAAAAAGGCTCTTATAATGTAAGAGCAACAATTTGCGTGATCGCAAACAGCAAAGGTGAGGAGAAAGAACTCAGCATGGTAATCTCACAGCCAATCAAACAGGCTGTAAAATGCTATGATGAGAGACTTCGTCCGGACGAGCCGCTGGTAACACAGCTTCGTTGTGTAGACGCATTCCTCCCGGTAGCAAAAGGTGGAACATTCTGCGTTCCTGGACCTTTCGGAGCTGGTAAGACAGTTCTTCAGCATATGGAAGCAAAGAATGGTGAGGCAGATATCGTTATCGTGGCAGCTTGTGGAGAGCGTGCCGGTGAGGTTGTAGAGATTCTGAAAGAGTTCCCTGAACTGGAAGATCCTAAGACAGGAAGATCTCTTATGGAAAGAACAATCATCATCTGTAATACATCTTCCATGCCGGTAGCGGCCAGAGAGGCTTCCTGCTACACAGCCGTAACACTTGCAGAGTACTACAGACAGATGGGACTTGACGTTCTTCTTCTTGCAGATTCTACAAGCCGTTGGGCACAGGCGATGCGTGAGATGTCAGGACGTCTGGAAGAGATTCCAGGTGAAGAGGCATTCCCGGCTTACCTTGAGTCTACAATCGCTTCTTTCTATGAGAGAGCTGGTAAAGTAAGACTTAAGAATGGTAAAGTCGGATCTGTTACAATCGGTGGTACAGTATCACCAGCCGGTGGTAACTTTGAGGAACCTGTAACACAGGCAACACTGAAGGTAGTTGGAGCATTCCACGGACTTTCAAGAGAGCGTTCAGATGCTCGTAAATACCCTGCAATCCATCCGATGGATTCATGGTCTAAATATACCGGTGTTGTAGATATGGGACGTATCGAAGAGGCTCGTGCAATCCTTACAAGAGGAAACGAGATCAATCAGATGATGAAGGTAGTTGGTGAGGAAGGAACATCCGCAGAAGACTACATCATTTATCAGAAAGGCGAACTTCTTGATGCTGTATATCTTCAGCAGAACTCATTCGATCCGATTGACGCAGCATGCCCACCGGAGAGACAGAGACAGGAATTCGATAAACTTTATGAAGCATTAATGGCGTCCTATGATTTGGAAGACAAGAATGAAATTCGAAGCTTCTTCAACCAGTTGAGACAGGAATTCCTTGACTGGCATGGTACTGTCTTTGAGACACCAGAATACCATGAGCAGGCGAAGAAGATTGAGGAATTCTACAAGTCAAAAGCAGTTGAGTAGGAGGTTCTAAAGTGCAGAAAGTATATACAAAAATTGAATCAATCGTCGGTAACGTTGTTACTGTTAAAGCAGAAGGTGTTCGTCTTGGCGACCTTGCTTTAGTAGGTGACAGTTACGCGACAGTTATTAAACTTGACAGAGACATTGTATCTCTTCAGGTATTTGCAGGTGCACAGGGTGTTGGAACCAACGATTCTGTTCGTTTCCTTGACAGACCTATGATGGTTTCCTTCTCAGAGCATCTGCTCGGACGTGTATTTGACGGAGCAGGAGTTCCAAGAGACCACGGTCCGGCACTTACAGAGAACATGATTCCGATCGGTGGACCTTCATTTAACCCTGCAAAACGTATTCTTCCTAAGAATATGATCCGTACAGGTATTCCGATGATCGACGTGTTCAATACACTGGTAGAGAGCCAGAAACTCCCGATTTTCTCTATTTCAGGTGAGCCTTACAATGCGTTACTTTCACGTATCGCTCTTCAGGCAGAAGTAGATGTTATCGTACTTGGAGGTATGGGTCTGAAATATGACGATTACCTTACATTCCGCGATACACTTGAAAAAGGTGGAGCAATGAGCCACACAGTTATGTTTATTCATACAGCAGCTGACCCGATCGTTGAGTGTACACTGGTTCCAGATATGTCTCTTGCTGTTGCAGAGCAGTTCGCTCTTGCCGGAAAGAAAGTACTTGTACTTCTTACTGACATGACAAACTACGCAGATGCACAGAAAGAGATGGCTATCACGATGGAGCAGGTACCATCAAACCGTGGTTATCCGGGAGACCTTTACAGTTGCCTTGCATCTCGTTATGAGAAGGCGGTTGATATCGAGGGTGCAGGTTCTATCACAATCCTTGGTGTTACAACAATGCCAGGTGATGATGTAACTCATCCGGTACCTGATAATACAGGTTATATCACTGAAGGTCAGTATTATTTGAAAAATGGACATATCGAGCCATTCGGTTCTCTTTCACGTCTGAAACAGAACGTAAATGGTAAGACAAGAGATGACCACCGTGCATTGATGGATGGCATGATTCGTCTGTACTCACAGTACAAGGAAGCTCTCGAGAAGAAATCCATGGGATTCCTTATGAGTGAATGGGACGAGAAACTCCTGAAATACGGTGAATTGTTCGAAACAAAATTAATGGACCTTAGTGTTAATATCCCACTTGAAAATGCACTTGATCTTGGTTGGGAAATTCTTGCAGAGTGCTTCGAGCCAAATGAGACTGGTTTGAAGACAAGTCTTCTGAAAGAAAGATGGCCAAAGAAAGAGGCATTAAACTAAAAGGAGTAGTTGATGGCTATCAAACTTACAAAAAATGAGCAGAAGGTGCAGAAAGACCACCTGAAACAGTATCAGCGCTATCTTCCTACTCTGCAGCTTAAAAAACAGCAGTTGCAATCGGTAATTATGAAGACGAAAGCTGAACTGGAGCAGAAGGAAGTCGAACGTGCTCAGATGATTGGAGACTTGGATGACTGGGTTGCAGTTTTCGCGGAGAATGAAATCTTCGATGAAGAGAAAAAACTCGATCACCTGGTACAGCCAGAGACAGTTATCTGTAAGAATGAGAACATCGCAGGTGTAACGGTTCCAACATTTCAGGAGCTGACATTTAAAGACATTGTTTACGATGTTGACGACTATCCTTTGTGGGTTGATACTGCAATTGTAAAACTTCGTGAGATTGCTCGTCTGGATGCATTGGTATCTACACTTCGAAAACAGGAAACACTTCTTGAGAATGAGCTTCGTGCTACATCTCAGAGAGTAAATCTGTTCGAGAAAGTTAAGATTCCGGAGGCAAAGGAGAATATCCGTGTGATCGGTGTATTCCTTGGAGATCAGCAGACAGCGGCAGTTGTTCGCGGAAAGATTTCAAAGAAAAAACTTGTGGAGGCGGCAAAATGATTGAAAAGATGAAAATGGTCTATGTCGTGTCATCCGTCTCCAAGAAAGATGAGATGCTCGATGGACTTCGGGATCTCGGACTTCTGCATCTGGCAGAGAAGAAAAGTCCGGCACGCGCAGCGTCAGAAAGATTTACAACACTTTCTAAGACTGCCGGAGTATTATTAGACTATGCGCCGGATAAAAAATCCAAGGGGAAAGAAGAAGCTCCGATCCTTTCAGACGAACAGTTTGAAGAGATGTATCAGGGCGTGCTTGCAGCACTAGACAAAAAGTCAGCGCTGTCCCAGGAAATGAGTGCAGCAGGTGCAGAGATAGAACGAGTAAAAGCATGGGGCGATTTCGCACCGGCTGAATTAAAAGAATTAAAAGAAGCAGGGTATGATCTTCATTTTTACCGTCTGGCAAAAAATGAATTTGAGATGGCTGAGCAGGATCCGGAAGTTAAGATGATCCGTCTTGCTACTATTGATAAGATGGATACCGTTGCTGTAATCGGAGCTTTACCGGCAACAATTCCGGCAGCAGAGTTCGCAATTCCGGAAAAAGGAATCAGTGAACTTACAAAAGAGATTGAGGAGTGCCAGCGTCAGAACGCAGAGTGCGACGAGATTCTTAAAAAAGCTGCTGTATATGATGCCAGTTTTCAGGCTCAGATGCTCAAAGCTCAGAACGAGGAGAATTATTCTTCCGCAAGTGAGACCGCAGAAAGCGATGAGGATTTCGTATGGATTTCAGGATATCTTCCAGAGGAAGACCTTCCAAAATTCAAAGAAGCGGCTTCAGCAAATAAATGGGCTTGGGCGCAGGAAGACGTAGCAGAGGACGACGATCAAGTGCCTACGAAAGTTAAATACGGAAAAGTCTCCGGACTGATCCAGCCGGTATTTGACATCTTAGGAATCCTTCCGGGATACAGAGAGTCTGATATCTCACTTTGGTTCTTCCTGTTCTTCACACTGTTCTTTGCAATGATCATCGGTGATGCCGGATATGGTATGCTGATTCTGATCGGAACAATAGTATTTGCAGTGAAGACAAAAGGCGAAAAGAAATATAGCAACATAGTTTACTTATTATTTGTACTTTCAATTGCAACCGTTATATGGGGAGCGATTACCGGTACCTGGTTCGGAATGGAGTCAGCAATGAATGTTCCGTTCCTGAAAGCACTGGTAATTCCAAGCTTTGCAAACTATCCGGATTACTTCGGAGTTACAGCTCTTGCACAGCAGAACATGATTATGAAGTTCTCATTCTCTGTAGGAGCAATTCAGATGGCGCTTGGTAGTCTGATCTCTATTAAGAAAAAGATTGCTGAGAAGAACCTGAGCTGGGTTGCAGACCTTGGCTGGCTCGTAGCAATTGTAGCAATGTATTTATTATCACTTTATCTGGTAATCGGAGAGAGCATTAACATCACACCGGTATTTGCAATGATTGGTGTAGCATTTTTACTTGTTGTTCTCTTCGGTGCAATGTCACCGGATCGTACATTTGCACAGGGACTGAAAGCTGGTCTTGCAGATGCGTTTACCGTATTCCTGAATACGATCAGCTGCTTTGGTAACGTAATGAGTTATATCCGTCTGTTCGCAGTAGGTATGGCAGGACTTGCCATTTCTCAGAGCTTTAACGGAATCGCAGCAGGATTCCACGGACCGCTTATTATTCTCGCTGTTGTAGTTGTACTCATCGGACACGGACTGAATATTATCATGTGTTTCCTGTCAGTCGTAGTACACGGTGTCAGACTGAACGTTCTGGAGTTCTCAGGACAGGCAGGACTGGAGTGGACAGGAATTGCATACGAACCATTTAAAGTAAACGATAAAATTATTAAATAGTATTTAATTAAAGGAGAAAAATTATGAATTTAGCATTTGTTGGAATGGCAGCTGCACTTGGTTTATCTGCTTCAGGATCAGCATTCGGTGCAGGATTTGCAGGACAGGCAGCAGTAGGAGCATGGAAAAAGTGTTATGCAAGTGGAAAACCGGCACCGTTCATCATGATCGCGTTCGCTGGAGCACCTCTTACACAGACAATCTACGGATTCCTTCTTATGAACTTTATCAAATCAGCAGTAGAAGGCGGAGCAGACGCAGGACTGGCACTTGGTGTTGGTATCTTCTGTGGACTCGCAATCGGACTTTCAGCATTATTCCAGGGTAAATGTGCCGCTGGAGCATCTGATGCATTAGGAGCAACCGGAAAAGGTACAGCTAACTACTTCATCGTAGTAGGTATCGTAGAGACAGTAGCCCTCTTCACATTGGTATTCGGCTTACTGCTCTTAGGTTAATAAAAAACAGAATACAGAAAAATTTGAGCGGAACAGCAATTGCTGTTCCGCTTTTTTCCTTTCTGCATATGATAAAGCAGATGAATTTTGTGGGAGTGTATGAACATGGATGAAAAACTTCCTTACTATATGGCGTATCCAATGCCGCTATTATATGATGATGAGCGTCAGAACCAGAGGGATTATGAATATATGAAGAGTGTATATCCAGGAACGGCAAAGCGTCTGATCCCATATATCGAAGAGGAATGTGACCGTCTGGAGTATACGGGAAGCGTTATGTATGACGAATATCCAGACCGGCTGCAGTTGTTGCTGCTTTGCAGAAGAATTTATAATCGCGCGAAAGAAGATGAAACAAAGAAAGATGAAGCAAAAGAAGGCGAGGAAACAGGCGAGTGGCTGCAGAATCTGATCCAGGTCATGACTTATCAGGAACTGTGTCAGAGAAGACGGGAAAACAGAAGTATGAGACGGAAATATTATTGATTTAGCTGCTTAAAATCGGGTATTATTAGAATTCTCAATAAAGAAGAAAAAGATAAGGGATGGGAAAAAGAAAAGATTCGTGATAAAATATACAGTATCTTTTATAGCTTGAAAATTAAAAGTGAAGGAACACGGAATGCATAAGTGACATATCTTGTTGGAAAAGCGGATAAATGCAATTAAGTCATGCATAGCATATGTCGTGAGATAGGCTGATATACTATAAATTATGGAAAAGATAAGGAGATAGGAATGGAAACAAGAGTAGACAAAGTTGCAGAAAAACATAAGAGTGGATACAACTGTGCACAGGCAGTAGCGTGTGCATATTGTGATCTGGTTGGAATTGATGAAGAAACGATGTTTCGTATGACAGAAGGGCTTGGCCTTGGAATGGGCGGCATGGAAGGAACATGTGGAGCTGTCACAGCAGCCTGTGTAATTGCCGGTGCCAAGAATAGTACTGTGGAAATGGGTGGTCCGGGAAGTAAAGGGGCAACTTATAAAATATCCAAAGAAATTGTGCGCAGATTCAAAGAGGAGAGCGGCAGCGTAATCTGTAAGAAATTAAAGGGAGTCGAGACAGGAACGCCGGCAAAAGCCTGTCCGGATTGTGTGAAAGATGCAGCCCGCATATTGGAAGAGGTTGTATTTGGCGAGTAGAAAAGTCACCTGTCCATTAGAGGCTGCATATAATAAAAGGAAAAGATGAAAACACATTTATTATAAAAGGAAGAAAAGCAAAAATAGAAGGATAAAAACATCATGGATAACATCATTTTAATAGGTATGCCAGCGGTTGGAAAAAGCACCGTGGGTGTTATTGTTGCAAAGCGCCTGGGTTATAATTTTGTAGATACAGATCTGGTCATCCAGGAAAAGGAAGGAAAGCTTCTTAGAGAAATCATAGCAGAGGTTGGACCGGACGGTTTCCTGGAAGTTGAGGATAGGATCAATGCTGAAATCGAGGCGGAAAAAACAGTGATTGCACCGGGCGGAAGCGTTGTATATTGTGAAAATGCAATGAAACATTACAAAGAAATCGGAAAAGTCGTATATCTGCAGGTATCATTTGAAACAATAAATAAGAGACTTAGAAATGCAAAGAGCCGTGGAGTCGTACTGCGTGACGGACAGACATTGAAGGATTTATACGAAGAACGTGTAAAATTGTTTGAAAAATATGCAGATGTGACAGTGTGCGAAGATGGATTGGAACTGGAAGAAACAATTGAGAAAGTGTTGGCGAGTCTGAACTAATCCATGCGACGGAAGTTCAAATGTTACAAAAACATTACGTAAATGTAAAAAATATTTTACGTGGCAAGTGTTTTGTGCTATACTGTTGTGGTACCCATAAGAGGGCGTGTTATTGTCATGCCATAAAAATATGACTTGACATACGGGGAGTTTATATAATATACTGTCCCTCGACCATGCATTTTTGTCTCGCTCAGGGATAAGGAGCTTGAGAGAAGGAAAGATGCATAATATTTTAGAGAATATTGGTAGAATATATAGAGGTGTTATCTATGGAGCAATATATTATTAAGGGAGGTCACCCGCTTGTAGGCGAGGTGGAGATTGGTGGAGCGAAGAATGCGGCACTTGCGATTCTTGCTGCAGCAATTATGACAGATGAGACAGTCCGTATTGAGAACCTTCCAGATGTTAATGATATTAATGTACTTCTGGATGCGATTGCAGGTATTGGAGCAATGGTACAGCGTACAGACCGCCACACTGTTAAGATTAATGCGAAAGCAATTCATGATTTCAATATTGAATATGATTATATTAAAAAGATTCGTGCATCTTATTATTTGTTAGGAGCTATGCTTGGAAAGTATAAGCATGCAGAAGTTGCACTGCCTGGAGGATGTAATATCGGAAGTAGACCGATCGATCAGCATCTGAAAGGATTCCGTGCACTTGGAGCAGATGTAGAGATTGAATATGGTAAGATTCTTGCTGAAGCGGACCGCCTGGTCGGAAAGCACATTTACTTTGATGTAGTCAGTGTTGGAGCAACCATTAATGTTATGATGGCAGCTACAATGGCAGAGGGACTTACCATTATGGAGAATGTTGCAAAAGAACCTCACGTTGTTGATGTTGCAAACTTCCTCAACAGCATGGGAGCAAATATCCGTGGTGCCGGAACAGATGTAATCAAGATCCGTGGTGTTCAGAAACTTCACGGAACAGATTATTCTGTAATCCCAGATCAGATTGAAGCCGGAACATTTATGTTTGCAGCAGCAGCTACAAAAGGCGATGTGACAGTGTTGAATGTAATCCCGAAACATCTGGAAGCAACAATTGCAAAGCTTCTTGAAATTGGCTGCGAAGTAGAGGAATTTGACGATGCAGTTCGTGTAGTGTCAAAGGGAGACTTAAGAAGCACACATGTGAAGACATTACCATATCCGGGATTCCCGACAGATATGCAGCCGCAGATGGGCGTTACACTGGCTTTATGCAAAGGGACAAGTATTGTGACAGAGAGTATCTTCGAGAATCGTTTTAAATATCTTGACGAGCTCGCAAGAATGGGTGCAAATGTCAAAGTAGAAGGAAATTCTGCAACGATTGAAGGTGTTGAGAAGCTTTCAGGAGCAAGGGTAAGCGCACCGGATCTTAGAGCAGGAGCAGCACTTTGCATTGCAGGTCTTGCAACTGACGGAATCACGATTGTTGACGATATTGTGTATATCCAGAGAGGATATGAGCGTTTCGAGGAGAAAATCCGTGGAATCGGCGGAATCATTGAACGTGTGTCTACAGAGCGTGAGATTCAGAAGTTCAAGCTGAAAGTCAGCTAATACAACAGAAAGTAAGATATGTATATTGACATTTCTTATGTATTGCGATAAAGTCATACATGTTACAAGATAATAATAATATTTTTCTCTTATTCAGAGCAGTGGAGGTACAAAGGACCTGTGAAGCTGCGGCAACCCCCGGTTCGGGAAGGTGCCGACCTGAGCGAGTAATCGAACAATAAGAGGATTGGCTTATGAAATATAAACAGTCCACTTAGTGTGGGCTGTTTCTTTGTGCAATGAACCCGCCATGCTATGTGCATTTTCAGGGTTTTAGCGAATCTCAGAATAAGAGTGAAGAACATGAAAAGGAGAAGAGAATGGAAAGACATTTATTTACATCAGAATCAGTAACTGAAGGACATCCGGATAAGATGTGCGACCAGATTTCAGATGCAATCCTGGACGCCCTTATGGAGCAGGATCCAATGAGCCGTGTTGCCTGCGAGACATGCACAACAACAGGTCTTGTTATGGTCATGGGAGAAATCACAACAAATGCTTATGTGGATATTCAGAAGATTGTAAGAGATACAGTCCGCGAGATTGGTTATACTCGTGGAAAATATGGATTTGATGCAGATACATGTGGTGTGATTACAGCAATCGATGAGCAGTCTGCAGATATCGCGCTTGGAGTTGACAAAGCTCTGGAAGCAAAAGAGAATAAAATGTCTGAAGAAGAGATTGCAGCAATCGGAGCAGGAGATCAGGGAATGATGTTCGGATATGCTTCCGATGAGACGCCGGAACTGATGCCATATCCGATTTCACTGGCACACAAGCTTGCAAGAAAACTGACAGAAGTCAGAAAAGACGGTACATTAAAATATTTAAGACCAGACGGAAAAACTCAGGTTACTGTAGAATATGATGAGAATGGTACGCCGAAGCGTCTGGATGCAGTTGTACTTTCTACACAGCACGATCCGGATGTGACACAGGAGCAGATTCACGAAGATATTAAGAAATATGTTTTTGACCCGATCATTCCGGAAGGAATGGTAGATGAGAATACAAAATTTTTCATCAACCCGACAGGTCGCTTTGTAATCGGTGGACCACACGGTGACAGCGGACTGACTGGAAGAAAGATTATTGTAGATACTTACGGTGGAATGGCTCGTCACGGTGGTGGAGCATTTTCCGGAAAGGATTGTACAAAGGTAGACAGATCTGCAGCTTACGCAGCACGTTATGTTGCTAAGAATATCGTGGCAGCCGGAATTGCTAAGAAATGTGAAATCCAGTTATCTTACGCGATCGGTGTTGCACACCCGACATCTATCATGGTAGATACATTTGGAACAGGTAAGCTTTCAGATGAGAAGCTTGTTGAAATCATCCGTGAGAATTTCGATCTTCGTCCGGCTGGAATTATCCAGATGTTGAACTTAAGAAGACCGATTTATAAACAGACAGCAGCTTACGGTCACTTTGGACGTACAGATGTAGATCTTCCATGGGAGAAGACAGACAAAGCAGAGTTACTGAAAAGTTATCTGTAAGATTGATTTATAAAATTTTTAGAAATGTTTATGGACGCTTTCGTGTGAAGCGTCCTTTTTCATGCTATACTTGATTTTAGATGCAAAAGTGCATTTTGAGTGAGACCTGAACTTAAAAGGAGATTTATTTTATGAAATTTAAGACCAGGCTGGTAGTAGCGTTTTTTACAATTATATTAATTCCACTTGTATTATCTTCGGCGCTTGTGTGTATGGTTGGGAAATATCAACTTAGTTCTATTGAGAAAAATTATGGGATCAAGAATACGACAGTCGAGAGTCTGGCTAGTTCTGTAACCGTTCTTACACGGCTGACAGAACAACCATATCGTGAGCTGGAGGCATTGATACGGGAAAATCCGGAAGAAATGGAAGATGCAGCACAACTGGAAAGTCTGAATGGTGAACTGCAAGATAAAAAATCTTATCTTCTTGTGAGAAAGAATGATACGATTGCCTATATTGGTACGGAGGCTTCTAAAGCTGAGAAAGTCATTAGCCAGCTCCCGGAGTATGGAGCGGCCGAGACGACATCAGAAAATGGTATGTATCTTGGAGGAAAAGCACAAGTCCTTCTAAAACAGATTGATTTTCAGTATTCGGATGGAAGTGAAGGCAGTGCATTTATTGTGACAAATGTAGGAAGCCTGATTCCGGAAGTGAAAAGTCTGTTCGTGGAGATTATCGTATGCATTTTCCTGGTACTTGTATTTACCGCATGTGTGCTGATCATCTGGATTTACAGAAGTGTCATGGGACCGGTCGGAAAGATGCGGGAGGCAACAAAGAGTATAAAAGAAGGAAATCTTGACTTTGAACTGCCGGTTGAGACAGATGACGAGCTCGGACAGCTCTGTGGGGATCTGGAAGACATGCGAAAACGTCTGAAGAATACGGCAGAAGAGAAACTGAAATTTGACAAAGAAAATAAAGAATTGATCAGTAACATTTCCCATGATCTAAAGACACCTGTGACGACCATCAAAGGTTATGCAGAAGGAATCATGGACGGTGTGGCAGATACTCCGGACAAAGTGGCAAAATATGTACGGACGATTTACAATAAAGCGAGTGAGATGGACGTACTGATCAACGAGCTGACTCTTTATTCAAAAATTGACACGAACCGTATTCCGTACAATTTCACAATTTTATCTGTGAATGATTATTTTAATGATTGTTCAGAGGATTTGTCTTTGGATTTAGAGGCAAAAAATGTGGAATTTGGTTATTTTAATTATGTAGAACCTAAGGTCAAGGTTATTGCAGACCCAGAACAAATTAAGAGAGTGGTGCATAACATTGTGAATAACTCTGTAAAATATATGGATAAAGACAAGCCAAAGATTAATTTGCGCGTCAAAGATGTAGGGGATTTTGTTCAGATCGAAATCGAAGATAACGGAAAAGGGATTGCGTCAAAAGATCTGCCAAATGTGTTCGAGAGATTTTACCGGACGGACGCATCAAGAAATTCCTCAAAAGGAGGAAGCGGTATTGGTCTTTCTATTGTAAAGAAGATTATAGAAGAACACGGTGGAAAAATCTGGGCAACAAGCCGGGAACATACCGGGACGACCATGTATTTTGTGCTTAGAAAGTATCAGGAGGTACCAGTAAATGAGTAAAATATTAATCGTAGAAGATGAAGAGACAATTGCAGATCTGGAAAAAGATTATCTGGAACTGAGCGGATTTGAGGTGGAAGTTGCAAATGACGGAGAGACAGGACTTGAAAAAGCCCTGAAAGATGAATACAGCTTGTTCATACTGGATCTTATGCTTCCGGGTGTGGACGGATTTGAAATCTGTAAGAAAATTCGAGAAGAGAAAAATACACCAATCATTATGGTATCCGCAAAGAAAGACGATATTGATAAAATCCGCGGGCTGGGACTCGGTGCAGACGATTATATGACAAAACCATTCAGTCCGAGCGAGCTGGTAGCAAGAGTAAAAGCACACCTCGCAAGATATGACCGTCTGACAGGAAGCGCAGTGGAAAAGAATAAAATTATTGAGATCCGCGGACTCCGTATCGACACAACTGCAAGACGCGTATGGGTCAACGATGTAGAGAAGACATTTACAACAAAAGAATTTGATTTACTCACATTCCTTGCAAGCCACCCGAATCACGTATATACAAAAGAAGAACTGTTCCGGGAAATCTGGGATATGGAATCTATCGGAGATATTGCGACTGTGACTGTTCATATCAAAAAGATCCGAGAAAAAGTAGAAGTAGACACATCAAACCCACAGTACATTGAGACAATCTGGGGCGTGGGATACAGATTTAAAGTATAAAAATTAAATTGGGGACGTAGCACTTTAATAAAGTACTACGTCCCCATCGCTGATTAAGGCTGCCCCTTTTGGTGATTGTGCTGAATTAATAAATCCCAAGTGCTTTTAGTGCAAGCAGGAATAATACGAATACAATACTTGGTCTGGCAATTTTAGAACCGTTTTTCATCACAAGTCCGGCACCGATGTATCCGCCAAGCATATTGCAGGCTGCAGATGCAAGTCCGAGACTTAAAACGCCTTGTCCATTGTAAAGAAAGATTGCAAGTGCGGTCAGGTTCGTAGTCAAGTTGATGACTTTTGCCTGTGCATTTGCGGTCTGGATGTTCAGATGAGCAAATACTGTGAACGCGATAATTAAAAATGTTCCGGTTCCCGGTCCATAGAATCCGTCGTAACATCCAACGATAAATGCAGCTATCGTTGCAGTTAAGTAAGTTCTTCGATTCAGAGTGATCTCTTCACTCCCTTCATCGTTAAATAATTTCTTGTTTAATACGAGAAATGCAGATACCGGAAGGATTACCATTAATACATAGGAAAGAATGTGTTCCGGGACGCGAAGGGAAATCTGTGCACCGATGAAAGAACCACAGATCGCAGCGACTACCGCAGGCGCTGCCAGCTTTAAATTAATGAGTTTTGCTTTCGCAAAACGGTAAGTGGCAAGTGCAGTTCCGAATGGACTGGATATTTTATTCGTGGCAATTGCTGCATGAGGCGGAAGCCCGGCAATTAAAAAAGCTGGAAGTGAAATCAGACCGCCGCCACCACCGATGGCGTCGACGAGCCCGGCGAGAAAAACAAGCGGGCATACGACTAAAAATGTATGAAGTGTGATATTCATATCAAGTGTTCTCCTGTCTTTTGTAAAATACTTTGATTCCAAAAAAGAAATCTTTTTTATTATAGAGAAAGATAATTTAAATGACAAGGGGAAAATCCATGAAAAACGTTATGTAAATCCGTAGAAAAACTCTGTAAAAATCTTGCAAAACCCCTTGACAATTAAGCGGTTTCATAATACTATAATCTAGCGTGCATAAAAAGGCATTAGTTTTTAGTGCGCATATTTCGTGTAAACGAGGCAACTTATTACTATCATAGGAGGTGAAAGAGAATGCCAACATTTAATCAGTTAGTAAAAAAAGGACGTCAGACATCTGTAAAGAAGTCTACAGCTCCTGCACTTCAGAAAGGGTACAATTCTCTTAAGAAAAGAGCAACTAATGAGTCTGCTCCACAGAAGAGAGGCGTATGTACAGCTGTTAAGACAGCTACACCTAAGAAGCCTAACTCAGCTCTTAGAAAGATCGCCAGAGTTCGTCTTTCTAACGGTATCGAAGTAACAAGCTATATCCCAGGAGAAGGACATAACCTTCAGGAGCATAGTGTTGTACTTATTCGTGGAGGAAGAGTAAAAGACCTTCCAGGAACAAGATACCACATCATCAGAGGAACACTTGATACAGCAGGTGTTGCTAAGAGAAGACAGGCTCGTTCTAAATACGGCGCTAAGAGACCAAAAGACGCTAAATAAATCCTGAGCACTTAATGAGCATGACCGCAAGGGAAATGTGAATTTAGTACGAAGATTGTTCTTCGGAACTTAGCGAGGTAGTTCACGAGCTTAGTAAGAAGAACTGCCATATGAATTTATATTCACAAACAGAACTATGATTGAGTAAGTTGCGAGACATATAGATGTTGAGTTATGTCTTTGCACTACACTGTATCATCAGAACGACACATGTGAGTACCTATGAATTAATCAAAATGTTTAAGGAGGGAAGGACCGTGCCACGTAAAGGACATACTCAGAAAAGAGACGTATTAGCAGATCCAATGTACAATAGTAAAGTGGTAACAAAGCTTATCAATAACATCATGTTAGACGGTAAGAAGGGTGTTGCACAGAAGATTGTATATGGAGCATTCGAAAGAATCGCAGACAAATCCGAGAAGCCAGCAATCGAAGTATTCGAAGAGGCTATGAACAACATCATGCCAGTACTTGAGGTAAAGGCAAGACGTATCGGAGGAGCAAACTATCAGGTGCCAATCGAGGTAAGAGCAGACAGAAGACAGACTTTAGCGCTTCGCTGGCTTACAACATATTCCCGTCAGAGAGGCGAGAAGACAATGGAAGAAAGACTGGCAAATGAGATTCTTGATGCAGCAAACAACACTGGTGCATCTGTAAAGAAGAAAGAAGACATGCACAAGATGGCTGAGGCAAACAAAGCATTTGCTCACTATCGTTTCTAATATTTTAGGAGGCAATAATGGCTGAGAGACAATATCCATTAGAGAGAACCAGAAACATCGGTATCATGGCTCATATTGATGCTGGTAAGACTACACTGACAGAGCGTATTCTTTACTATACCGGTGTAAACTATAAGATTGGTGATACTCATGAAGGTACTGCTACTATGGACTGGATGGAGCAGGAGCAGGAAAGAGGTATCACAATTACTTCTGCAGCTACAACATGTCACTGGACATTGGAAGAGAACTGTAAGCCGAAGCCGGGTGCTCTTGAGCATCGTATCAATATCATTGATACTCCGGGACACGTTGACTTTACTGTTGAGGTAGAGCGTTCACTTCGTGTACTGGACGGAGCGGTAGGTGTATTTTGTGCTAAGGGTGGTGTAGAGCCGCAGTCAGAGAACGTATGGCGTCAGGCTGACACATACAACGTTCCAAGAATGGCATTCATCAACAAGATGGATATCCTTGGTGCTGATTTCTACAATGCTGTAGATCAGATCAGAACAAGACTTGGTAAAAATGCAATCGTTCTTCAGCTGCCAATCGGTAAAGAAGATGATTTCAAGGGAATCATTGATTTGATGGAAATGAAAGCTTACATCTACAATGATGATAAGGGAAATGACATCACAATCACTGATATTCCGGAAGATATGAAAGATGATGCTGAGCTTTATCACACAGAGATGGTTGAGAAAATCTGTGAGTTAGACGACGAGCTTATGATGATGTATCTTGAGGACGAGATTCCTTCAGTTGATCAGTTAAAGGCAGCTCTGAGAAAAGCAACATGTGAGTGTACAGCAGTACCTGTAACATGTGGATCAGCATACAGAAATAAAGGTGTTCAGAAGATGCTTGATGCAGTTATCGAGTACATGCCTGCACCAACAGATATCCCACCAATCGAAGGTGTGGATGAGGATGGAAACAATGTTGTAAGACATTCTTCAGACGAGGAGCCATTCTCAGCACTTGCATTCAAGATTATGACAGACCCATTCGTTGGTAAACTGGCATACTTCAGAGTTTACTCTGGTACAATGAACTCCGGTTCTTATGTACTGAATGCTACAAAGAATAAAAAAGAGCGTGTTGGACGTATCCTTCAGATGCATGCCAACAAGCGTGAAGAGCTGGATAAGGTTTATTCCGGAGATATCGCTGCGGCTATCGGATTCAAATTCACTACAACAGGTGATACAATCTGTGATGAGCAGCACCCAGTAATTCTGGAGTCTATGGAATTCCCAGAGCCAGTTATCGAGCTTGCTATCGAGCCTAAGACAAAGGCTTCCCAGGGTAAACTTGGTGAGTCCCTTGCAAAACTTGCAGAAGAGGATCCTACATTCCGTGCACACACTGATCAGGAAACTGGACAGACAATCATCGCCGGAATGGGTGAGCTTCACCTGGAGATTATCGTTGACCGTCTTCTTCGTGAGTTTAAAGTAGAAGCTAACGTTGGTGCACCACAGGTTGCATACAAAGAAGCATTTACTAAGGCTGTTGATGTAGATAGCAAATATGCTAAACAGTCTGGTGGACGTGGACAGTACGGACACTGTAAAGTTAAATTTGAGCCAATGGATGTTAACGGTGAGGAGACATTCAAATTCGAGTCTACTGTAGTTGGTGGAGCTATTCCGAAAGAGTACATTCCGAAGATCGGAGAAGGTATTGAGGAAGCTATGCAGTCAGGTCTCCTTGGAGGATTCCCGGTTGTTGGTATCCACGCTAACGTATACGACGGATCTTACCATGAGGTCGATTCCAGTGAGATGGCTTTCCATATCGCAGGATCCCTCGCATTCAAGGACGCTATGAAGAAAGCTGACCCGGTACTTCTTGAGCCTATCATGAAGGTTGAGGTAACAATGCCAGAAGAGTACATGGGAGATGTTATTGGAGATATCAACTCACGTCGTGGACGTATCGAGGGTATGGATGATCTTGGCGGTGGTAAGATCGTACATGGTTATGTACCACTTGCAGAGATGTTCGGATACTCTACAGATCTTCGTTCCAGAACACAGGGACGTGGTAACTACTCAATGTTCTTCGAGAAATACGAGCAGGTACCAAAGTCTGTACAGGAGAAGGTATTATCCAACAAAAATGCTTAATTCCTTGTAAAAAGGCGTAAAAAGGCTTGAAAAACTGTATGATTTGAAATATAATCAAAACTAGCCGAGTAATCGTAAAATATTTTTAGAAAATGCTTTAAAAGCATATATTTAAGGAGGATATTCAAAATGGCAAAGGCTAAATTTGAAAGAACAAAACCGCATTGTAATATCGGTACTATCGGTCACGTTG